>SKEW01000378.1_pt1 | contig 45877 bp, 37 predicted proteins | sample 4841441 | NCBI WGS metagenome assembly SKEW01 (sample SAMN11008799, study PRJNA524170) | human gut metagenome | isolation source: fecal sample from pouch patient p41 | place: Israel: Tel-Aviv | reverse complement strand
GGCCTTCTTTGCGTGCGGAACTCGCGACAAACCAAAACCACCTCGCCCGCCCCGCGACCATGGGGTCCCAAGGTTTTCAAAAAAGCGGTCGGCGCGCAGTGCGCCGACCGCCGATATATGGGGTCTGATATTTTCTACCAGCTAGGGCCTCTTACTCGTCTAGGAGATCTTCTGGCATGTCGTTGCCGTCGCCTAGATCGACAGGGGTTTCTTCGGAAGCAGAGCCGTTTTCTGTGGCTTCGCCTTCGGGCTTTTCCTTGGCTGCCGTCATGCGGGCGACAGCGCATACGCGGTCGTTGTCGTCGACGGTCATCATCTTGACGCCCTGGGTGGCGCGGCCGGTCTGGCTGATCTCGTCGGTCTTGACGCGAATGACCGTCGCGCCCTCCGTCACGATGAACAGCTCGTGCTGCGGGCCCACCGTCTTCATGGCCGCGAGGTTACCCTTACGCTCGGTCATTTGAATGGTGTAGACGCCCTGGCCGCCGCGATTCTGCTCCGGGTAGTCCGCGACCGGCGTGCGCTTGCCGTAGCCGCGCTCGGTGATGACGAACAGATCGCCGTTGCCGTTAGTGACCTCCATGCCCAGAACGCTCACGCCGTCCTTCATACCGATACCGCGAACGCCGCTGGTATCGCGGCCGGTGGCGCGCACCTGCTCCTCGGAGAACATGATCGCCTTGCCCGCGGTGGTGGCCAGGATAATCTTGTCGCCCTCGCGCACGCGGCGCACGTTCAGCAGCGCGTCGTCGTCACGCAGGTTGATAGCAATCAGGCCATCACGGCGGCTACGATCGTAAGCACTCATCACGGTCTTCTTGACCATGCCGTTCTTGGTGGCAAACATCAGGTACTCGTCGGCCGGGAAATCGCGGCAGCTGATGACGCTCGCGATCTTCTCGCCCTCCTCGAAGGGCAGCAGGTTGACGATCGCGGTACCGCGCGCCTGGCGCGTACCCACCGGCAGCTCGTGCACCTTCAGGCGATAGACCTTGCCCTTGCTCGAGAAGAACAGCACGTACTCGTGCGTGGACGCGATGAACATCTCATCGATAACGTCGTCCTCTTTGAGATTGACGCCCGACACGCCCTTGCCGCCGCGCTTCTGGGCGCGGTAGGCGGCCACCGGGATACGCTTAACGTAGCCGGTGTGGGTGATGGTCACGACCATGTCCTCGTCGGCGATGAGGTCCTCGACATCCAGGTCCTTCTCAACCTGGCTGATCTCGGTGCGGCGCTTGTCGCCAAACTTCTTGGAGATCTCGCGCATCTCTTCCTTGATGACGCCCAGAATCTTCTCCTCGTGCGCCAGCAGGTCCTCGTAGTAGGCGATGGCGCGGCGCAGGCCGTCCAACTCTTCTTGGATCTTGTCGCGCTCCAGGCCGGTCAGGCGGCGCAGCTTCATCTCGAGGATAGCCGTGGTCTGCTCGGGCGTAAAGCCAAAGCGCTCAATCAGGCGGCTGCTGGCCTCGGAGTCGGTCTGCGAGGAGCGTATGATGCTAATGACCTCGTCGATATGGTCAAGGGCCATCAGGTAGCCCTCGAGGATATGGGCACGCGCCTGGGCCTTCTTAAGGTCGAAGCGGGTGCGGCGGGTGACTACGTCGACCTGGTGGTCGATGTAGTGTTGCAGCATCTCGCGCAGGCTCAGGCATTTGGGCACGCCGTTGACGAGCGCCAGGTTGTTGGCGCCAAAGGTCGTCTGCAGCGAGGTGTACTTATACAGGTTGTTGAGCACGACCTGCGGAATGACGCCCTTCTTGAGCTCGATGACCAGACGGATGCCCTTCTGGTTGGACTCATCGCGCATATCCGAGATGCCCTCGATGCGCTTGTCGTTGACGAGCTGGGCGATCTTCTCCTGCAGGGTGCCCTTGTTGACCATGTAGGGAATCTCGGTAAAGACCAGGCGGCTGCGACCGGTCTTGGTGGACTCCACATGTGCCTTGGCACGCACGGTAATGGAGCCGCGGCCGGTCTCGTAGCTCTGCTTAATGCCGGCGCTGCCCATGATGATGGCGCCGGTGGGGAAGTCCGGACCTGGCATGATCTGCATGAGCTCGTCGACGGTGGCGTCGGGGTTGTCGATCAGGTAGCAGGTGGCCTCAATCGCCTCGGTGAGGTTATGCGGGGCGATGTTGGTGGCCATGCCGACGGCGATGCCCTGGCTGCCGTTGACCAGCAGGTTGGGGAAGCGCGCAGGCAGCGCCACGGGCTCGGCAAGTGATTCGTCGTAGTTGGGCTGCCAGTCGACGGTATCCTTCTGCAAGTCACGCAGCAGTTCCATGGCGGGCTTTGCCAGGCGGCTCTCGGTGTAACGCATGGCCGCCGCGCCGTCGCCGTCGATGTTACCGAAGTTGCCGTGACCGTCGATGAGCGGCGTGCGCATGGAGAACCACTGCGCCAGGCGGACCATGGCCTCATAGACCGCGGAATCGCCGTGCGGGTGGTACTTACCGATAACTTCGCCGACCGTCCAGGCCGACTTCTTATGTGGGCGGTTGGGGTAGATGCCGCTCTCGTTCATCGCGTACAGGATGCGGCGGTGAACCGGCTTTAAGCCGTCGCGCACGTCCGGCAGGGCGCGCGCCGTGATAACCGACATCGAATACTCGATGAACGACTGCTTCATCTCGCGACCGAACTCCGAAATCTGGAGCTGGCCGCCGTTGATATCCTCGCCGGCCGAGGCACCACGGTCGACTTCGCCAAAGCTCTCCTCGAGCTCGGCGTCGTCTTCTTCCTCATCATCATCGGCATCGGGGTTATAGGCGTCCGGGTCGCCGTCCTCGCCCTGCTCAGCACGGGCAAGCAGGCGCTTCAGATCATCGGGCATACCGGCATCGCCGGTCTCGTCCATACCCCCGTTATTGTTGATATCGTCTGCCACGTTACCTCCTCTTAAGCGTCAAGGAAACGCGCATCATGCGCATGTTTTTCAATGTACTCGCGACGATAGCCGACCTCGGAACCCATCAGCTCGCGCACGGCGCGGTCCGCCACCACGGCGTCCTCGATCGACACGCGCTGCAGAATGCGGGTCTTGGGGTCCATCGTCGTCGAGGCAAGCTGCTTGGGGTCCATCTCGCCCAGGCCCTTGTAGCGCTGGACGGTATAGCCCTTGCGCTTTTTGGTAATCTTGCCGTCCTTGGCCTTGCCGTCCTCGTCGTTATCGTCGGGGTTCAGGCCCAGACTCTGGATGGTGTCGCGCAGGATCTCGTCTTCGGGCTGGCGGCCGTTGGGATACACGTAGTGGATCTTGTTGCGCACCTTAATGCCAAAGATGGGCGGGCAGGCAACATAGACGTAGCCGGCATCGATCAGCGGACGCATGTACTTGTAGAAGAACGTCAGCAGCAGGATGCGGATATGCGCACCGTCGACGTCTGCATCGGTCATGATGATGATCTTGTGGTAGCGCGCCTTGGTGATATCGAAATCGCCGCCGTCGCCGGCACTCGTCGTGACGCCGCAACCGATCGCGGTAATCAGCGACTGAATGGTGTCACTCGAGAACGCGCGATGGTCACCAACGCGTTCGACGTTCAAAATCTTGCCGCGCAGGGGCAGAATCGCCTGGATGTCTCGGCGACGGCCGTCCTTGGCCGAACCGCCTGCCGAGTCGCCCTCTACGATGAAGAGCTCGGTCAGCTCGGCATCGCGCACCGAGCAGTCAGCGAGCTTACCGGGCAGGGACGCCGTCTCGAGCAGGCTCTTGCGGCGGGTCGCCTCGCGCGCCTTGCGGGCGGCATTGCGCGCCTTGCAGGCCTGTTGCGCCTTCTTGACGATCTCGCGAGCGGGCTTGGGATGCTCCTCGAGGTAATCGACAAGGCCGTCGGTCACAATCTTGAGCGTGAGCGCTCGCATATAGGAGCTGCCGAGCTTTGCCTTGGTCTGGCCCTCAAACTGCGGATCGGGCAGCTTGACCGAGATAACGGCCGAAAGGCCCTCGCGCACATCGTCGCCGGTCAGATTGGCGTCTTTTTCCTTGAGCAGGTTCTGCTTGCGCGCATAGTCGTTGATCACGCGGGTGAGCGCGGTGCGGAAGCCCTCAAGGTGCATGCCGCCCTCGGGGGTGTAGATGTCGTTGGCAAACGACATGACGTTCTCGCCGTAGCCGCTATTCCACTGCAGGGAAACCTCAACCTCGCCCATCTTGGCCACAGGTGCGTCCGGGTCCGATTTGCCCTCGATGTAGATAGGCTCCTTAAAGGCCTCGGGGACGTCCTTGCCCTCGTTAAGGAACTTGACGAAGTCGATGATGCCGCCCTCGTAGCAAAACTCCTCCACGTGGGGAGTAGACTCGCGCTCGTCAGTCAGCACGATTTTGAGGTTCTTATTGAGGAACGCCGTCTCCTGCAGACGGTTGTGCAGCGTATCGAAATCGTAAATGCAGGTCTCGAAGATCTCGTCGTCGGGCCAGAAGGTGACGGTGGTGCCCGTCGAATCCGAGGTGCCCACGACCTCCATCTTCTTGACGGTCTTGCCGCGCGAGAACTCCATCTCGTAGGTGTTGCCGTCGCGACGAACCTGAACGACCACGCGCTTGGACAGTGCGTTGACGACGGAGATGCCAACGCCGTGCAGGCCGCCCGAGACCTTATAGGCCGAATTATCGAACTTACCGCCGGCGTGCAAAATCGTCATGACGACCTCGAGCGTCGGGATCTTTTTAACAGGGTGCTCGTCGACGGGGATACCGCGCCCGTTGTCGACGACCGTGATGGAGTTGTCGGCGTGGACCGTCACCTGGATCTCGGTGCAGAAACCGGCCATGGCCTCGTCGACGGAGTTGTCAACGATCTCCCACACCAGGTGATGCAGACCGCTGGCGCTCGTCGAGCCGATATACATGCCCGGGCGCTTACGAACGGCCTCGAGACCTTCGAGAATCTTAATCTCGCCGCCATCGTAATCGTTTTCGTTTGCCACACGTCCTCCTTCAGTCAAGAAAATGTGTACAGCCTTACTAGTTTATCGTAAAAAAATACCCTCGGGAACGATGGTATTTTGCTCTACAAGGCCACCAGATGCGATTTAAGGCTCTTTTTTGCTTTGCACGCCCTTGGCCCACTCGGCACTGGCTCTCATGGCGTTCTCGAGGGCCTCGCGCAGTTTTTGGTCTTCGATGGGCGCCACTTGGCGCTCAATCTCGGTGCGCTCGGCATCGCTGAGGTCGGCGTGTGGGGCCGGCGGGCGCTCGGTCGCCGCTGGGCGAAGGCGCTCCTTGGCGGCGGGCGGCGTGTGACCGGGCGCGGTGGTTTTGAACACCAGGCCATCCACATGCGCACCGGCGCGCTCCATGCGCGCGCGGATGATCTCGCGCAACAACGTCATTTCCTGCGTCCACGAGGGCGAGTCGAGATATACCAGCAGCTCATTGGACTCGGGCAGGTAGCGCAGGCCCGTCACATGCCGCCCCTCGCGCGTGCCCGAGCACACCGCGTTCCACGCGCGATAGACCGCGCGCGACTCCTCGGCGGCCTCCATCTGCGCACGGCGCTCAGGGGTCGCAGCCGCCAGGATGCGCTGGCGCTCTGCGTTCAACAAGCCACTGAAGGCGACCGTTTCGCTCTCGCGCTCGTAATTAGCACGTCTCACCCATGCTCACCACCTTGGCTCGATCAAGCAGGTCATCGGTAAAGTACCCCAGGTTGGTCGTGGTTATGACCGTCTGGATATCATCGCCGATCAGCCGCAGGAAAGCACCGCGGCGTTCGCCGTCGAGTTCGCTCATCACGTCGTCCAAAAGCAGCAGTGGGGCGGTGCCCAGGACATCGCGAGCCACGGCCACCTCCGCCACCTTCCAGGCCAGAACCAACGTTCGCTGCTGACCTTGGCTGGCAAATGAACGGGCGGAGCGACCCGCCACAGCAAACTCAATCTCGTCGCGATGCGGTCCCACCAACGTCACGCCGCGGCGAATTTCCTCGTCGGCGTGCTCATCAAGGGCAGCCAGCATGCGCTCGTACGCCCAGCCCTTCAGCTCTTCGCGATCATCGACCTGGGGCAAATCCCCCAGCGTGGACGCATAGGACACGTTGGCGGCTTCACCGGACGCCACTTGCCCGTAGGCAGTACGCACATGGCCCGCCAGCCGGTCGAGCAGGGCCAACCGGTGCACGAGCAGAGCCGCGCCCGCGCGGGCAATCGAATCGTTCCACGCGCCGAGCATCTCGCGGCAGCACCAGGCCTCCTTGAGCAAGGCGTTACGCTGGGTCACGCAGCGACCATAGGTGCTCGCAAGATCGGCATAGCGTGCGCTCAGTTGCATGCCAAAGTCGTCGAGGGCGGCGCGGCGCACACTGGCGCCTCGCTTAACCATGTCCAGATGGTCGGGGCAAAACAGCACGCTCGGCAGAACCCCGCGCACACCGGCGGCAGAGCATCTCTTGCCGTTGCGGCTAAACGAGCGTTTACCGTCCTCCGCGCTCAATCCCATATCAAGCACGCGGCCGTCGCCCTCGAGCCTCAGCTCGACCTTGCACGAGCCCACGCCGTCATGGACGAGCTCGGCTGCGGTCGGATGCCTAAACGAGGCGCCGCTCGTCAGCAGCTGCAGCGCCTCTATGAGATTGGTCTTTCCCGCCGCGTTGGGTCCCGCAAGTATCGTCACGCCCTCGTCCAGGGCAAGGCGATAGCTATCGAAGCTGCGGTAGTGCGCGACGGAAAGATCGCGGGCGAACATGGTCATAGGGCAGTTGCTAGATGCGGACCGGCATGACCAGGTACAGGTAGTTGATCTTGTCGTAGGACTTGAAGATGCCCGCCTGCGAGTAGCTCTTGAGCTCCAGCGTGATCTCCTTCTCCTTGGACAGGGCATTGAGGCAGCCAAAGATGTAGTGGTAGTTGAAGGCGATGGTGCCCGACTCGCCCTCGGCCTCGACATCGATCGTCTCCTGCGCAAGGTCCTGGTCATTGGAAATGGAGGACAGGCCCATCTGCCCGTTCTCGACATCGATCTCGAACTTGACGGCGGGGTTGGCGCTCGCGATAACGGCCACGCGCTTGAGGGCGGCGTTAAAGGCGGCGACGTCGATCTTGACGCTCGTCACGCACGAATCGGGGATGAGCTGCTTGTAGTTGGGGTACACGCCCTCGATGCGGCGCGACACGTAGGTGGTGTTGCCGGCCTCAAAGACGACCTGGGTGTCGGTAGCCCCGATCATGATGGTCGCCTGGCTGGCCATGATGTTCAGCGCGTCGTTAAAGGCGTCGGCCGGAACGTTGAGTTCAAAGGAGCCCTCGAGGGTTGAGGTCTCGACCTGCGTATCGCACACGGCCAAGCGGAAGGAATCGGTCGCCACCAGGCGCACGGTGTTGTTCTCGACCTTCATGTGCACGCCACCCAGGATGGGGCGGGCCTTGTCAGTCGAGGTGACGCGCCACACGCGGCCGACCATTTCGGACAAGATATCGGTCGGCAGTTCCACGGCGCTCTCGATGGCATAGGCCGGAAACTCGGGGAAGTCATTGGCATCGAGCGTGTTCAGGCGGAAAGAGCTCTTCTCACAACCAATCAGCACCTGGCGCTCGGACAGCTCAAAGGTGACCGGGGCATCGGGGAGGGTCTTGGTGATATTGGAGAGCATCTTACAAGGGATAACCATCTCGCCCCCTTCTTCGACATGTGCCGCGATGCGATGACGGATCGAGATGGTGTAGTTAGAGGTCTGGAATTCCAAGATGCCGTCTTGCGCCTTGACGAGCACGCCCGACAGGATGGGAAGGGTGGACGCCGAAGCGACACCCTTCATAACGACGCCGATGGCTTGTGTAAGCGAGCTCTGGCTGACGGTGAACTTCATCTTTTAATACCTTTCTTTAGATATAAATATCTTAATAATAGTAATAGCACTGACGAAACTGTTGATTACTCCCAAAGACGCAGGTCAGACCCAGAAAGAGAATCGACAGCAACCTGTGTGCAACGGGGGTGGTTTTCCACGTTCAAAACCTGCGCAAAACTTTTCACCACCGCGGGTTGGGTTTTAGACACCTTATGCCCATGGTTTCGACAAGTTTTCAACAGGTGTCTCTATTTCCCTACGAGCGCAGTGTAATTTTATCGCGCAGCGATTTGAGGTCTTCGGTGACGGTACGGTCTTCCTGGATCATCTTCTGGACCTTTTTGTAGCTCGTGCTGACGGTCGAGTGGTTGCGGTTGCCAAATTCGGCGCCCACCGCCGTGGTCGTCATCTCGCACATCTCGATGGCCAGGTAGATAGCGATATGGCGTGCTTTGGCGATATTGGCGTTGCGACGCGGGCCGATGAGCTCCTCGTGCGTCACGCCGTACTGCTCTTCGATGACGGACTGAACCGTCTGGACGTTGATCTTTTTGGCCGATGTGTCGAAGTACTGGCTGGCGATGGCGTCGATATCGTCAAAGGTGAGCTCCCCGCCCTCGCGCTCGCGGTCGCCCGCCTCGCCGGCGCAGCGCTCGCAAAAGCTCTCGAGTTCGCGGATGTTGGTGCCCGAGACCTCGGCCATGTGTTTAAAGTGCTCGTCGGTCAGGTGTCCGCCGTCGCCCCCATAGGCCGCCAGCAGCGAGTCGTCGCCTGCCTCGGGAGCGGCGACGATGGTGTTCTCGTAATAGCGCTGCAAGATCTTGTATTTCATCTCGTAGCTGGGCTCTGCGACCAGGCAGAGCATGCCGGCGTTGAAGCGGCTGGTCAGACGCTCGTCCATGCTCAGGTCCTTGGGGGCACGGTCTGCCGCGATGACGACCTTCTTGTTGTTGCGGATGAACTCGTCCATGAGCTGGAAAAAGTAGTCCACGCTCGCGCGCTTGCCGATGATGTTTTGGATGTCATCGATGATGAGCACGTCCACGCCGTGGTACGCCTGCATGATGGGGGCGTTGCTCTTCTTTTGGCGGTCGAACTCGGTCATCAGGTCGTCCAGATATGCCTGGGAGTTGGCATACTTGACCTTGATCTCGGGCGACTTCTCGGCGAGCTCGTTTTTGATGGCAAGCAGCAGGTGCGTCTTGCCCAGGCCCGATTTGCCGTAGATGAACAGTGATGTGCATGTGCCGCGCTCGTCCGCGAGGGCGGCAAACTTGAGTGCCGAGCGATAGGCATGGCTGTTTTCGGGGCCGTAGACAAAGTTCTCAAAGGTAAATTTTGAGTTCGCGGCGAGCGGGGCTCCATCCGTATTCTGCTCGGCCGGCACGGTCGGCGCCGGTATGGGTGAAGCGGGGGTCGCAGCTTGCGTGGATTTAGTCGGCGCTCCGCCCTTCATCTGGTTCATCATGCGACGAAAATCATCGGCCGAGAGCGTGTTCTTGATTGCAATGCCCGAATCCGCGCCCGCCGCTGCGTCGTGAGCGATAGGCATGTGCGTGACGGGTGCGTTCGTTGACGTCGCCGCCGCGGTCGGCAACGGTGCCATGGTTTCACGGGAAACATCGCTGTGCTGGTGCTCGATTGTCGGCACGTCGCCTGCGGAGGTCGGTGCCGCCGGGGAAGCGGCGGGAGCCGTGGCGGGCGCCGTCGCGGCAGCGGATTCCGTTGCGGCGCCTTGCGGTGCCACGATGTCGAGCGCGATCGGTGCAAAGGCGATTTCTTCCAGATAGGCCTCAATAGTCGGCTGATGCTTTTTGAGCTGCGCGATGGCAAAGCGCGAGGGGGCCTCGATCGTGAGCGTATCTTCGGTCAGGCTTATGGCCCGCGATTGCCCCAGCATGTTGATGAGGCGTGCATCTTGGCCGTCGCGCTGGCAAAAGGCGATGGCATCCCCCAGGATGATGCTTGCTTCCTCGTCCACTGTCTCTCCCGTTCTTTAGCTCTGAGCTCGCACGCGAGCGGCGCCGAGTTCGGTCAGATGGTATTTCTGGCCATGCTTGATGACCAAGCCGGCCTGCGCCAAGTCATTGAGCGTGCGTGACCAAGTGGGGGCCGAGTTTCCAAACGCCCTCGCCAGATCGGTTGCACCGCACGCTTGATTTTGCGCCAGATAGCCCAGCGCGGCGTTGCCGCGATCGCTTACGAACACGTCCGGTTGTGGCTGCGCATACTGATTTGCTGCATTAGGATACATCATTTGAGCTGCTGGTTGTTGAGAACTCTGCATCGGCGGCATTTGCTGTTGAAAACTTTGAGGCCACTGTTGGTAAGGCTGCAGAGGCATCTGTTGGGCCCAGGGGTTGTACTGCTGCTGCGGCATCTGCTGGTACGGCTGCTGATATCCCTGCTGGTACTGCTGCGGGAACTGCTGGCCATACCCCAGTGGCGGCATCTGCTGATATGGATATCCCCGTTGGTACGGCTGATAGCCCATTTGCTGGCCACCCGGTGCCCCCGTCGCCTGCTGCATTGCTGCTGCATCCTGATCTGCCAGCGGCATGGCCTCTGGCATGTTTGGCGTCATCGACATAGATGCCGCCTGGGGCTCTTGTGTGGGAAGCATTCCGGGCTGCTGCATCTGCCCCACGGGGGGCTGCATCTGCTGCGTTGCCATGGGCTGCTGCGCAAAAGCTCCCGGCAGGGGATATGTGGGCTGCTCCGTCTCGGGCCGCACGGCAGCACCGCGTCCGCCGGCACGCTCGATTTCCTGCACGCGTTTAGGGTTCAGGCTTACCGTAACCACGGTGCCGTTGCCCATGTTGTCCTCGATGGATACGGCACCGCCGGCGTTTTCCAAATACTCCTGCACCATGGGAAACCCTGCTCCGGTTCCACGGATATAGCGCTTCATCTTGCTGTTTGCGCTGGTAACGCCAAAGTCGAAAGCGCGTTCCTTGTCGTCGATGCCGGGTCCTTGGTCAGCAAAGCGGATGGTGTCTCCGCCGTCCAGAATCGAGATGATGGGCTCTGCAAAGTGTGCGTGGATAAAGTTTTCGACAATCTCGCGGATGACCATGAGCGAGATATGGCCACCTTGTTCTTTCATGCACTGGTAGACGGTGTTGGTCGTCTCTTCCAAATACGTGCGGACATCTTGCGGATCGATGACGATCACACGCGGTGTCGACAGCATGTCGTCATAGACGGCGATGCGCGCGGCGTACATGGCTTTTGGCGCCTGCGTTGTCGTCTGTTCACCTTCGTCACGCTCTTCGCGCACGCCGGTGATGTGCTCGTTGTCGGGTGCCGGGTCTCCGGAATCGACCATGGTGTAAAAGTCGTCAGACATGCCGCTCGCAATCTTCCAAAAGGTTTCGAACAAATAGTAGCTCACCGTGCAATGTTTCTCATCTTTCGACAAACTTTCAAAACCTGTTGAAAACTTTGGAAAATGGACGAAAAGTTCTCAACATTGCCAACATGACCTGTTGAAAACTCGATGAAATATCATGAAAAGTTGCCATGCACCGCTAAATCGAGCTTGGCTTATGGGGGAACCGTGTGAACTGCGCAACCTTTTACCTTTGATTTCTTGACATTTGAACATTGATTTCCCTACAATCTTCAAGCTCACGTGTCTATATCTGCGTCCGCGTCCCCGCGGACACTCGAAATGCAGCAGGAGGAACTTAAGATGAAGCGTACGTATCAGCCTAATAAGCGTAAGCGTGCCAAGACCCATGGCTTCCGTGCCCGTATGGCCACTAAGGGTGGTCGTGCCGTGCTCGCCCGTCGTCGCGCCAAGGGCCGCAAGCGTCTCACTGTCTAGCAGCGATACACACATCTCGCATGAAGACTATTAAGTCTCGGCAAGATTTCGAGCATGTGTTCAGTCAGGGGCGTCGTTTCAATCACCCTCTGATTCGAATGACCATATGTGAATCGGTTGGCGAAGGCGACTCCGGAAGGGTCGCCTTCGTTGGTGCTAAGCGACTCGGTTGTGCCGTCGTGCGCAACCGATCTAAGCGTGTGATGCGCGAGGCCGCCCGCAGCTGCGGATTTCCCGTTGCGGGTTATGACATCATCTTGTTTGCAACTCCCAAGACGAGGGTTTCCTCGCCGCAGGAGATGGACAAGGCGTTGCGTTCGCTTATGAAGCGCGCCGGCGTTGCCGGGGAGGAGCGATGAGCAATCACGTTTTGCGACGTGTTGCCATCGCTCCTATTCGCATATATCAACAGGTTATTTCGCCCTTATTGCCTGACGCCTGCATTTATTACCCAACGTGCTCGCAATACGCCATCCAGGCGATTGAGAAGCACGGTGTTTTGAGAGGCTGCTGGCTTGCCGTGAGGCGCATCGCTCGCTGCAATCCCCTGCACGTCGGCGGTTATGACCCTGTGCCCTAGCGGGCACTCGCTATCGGAGGAAAACTTACATGTGGGATTGGATCGTTAACATCCTTTTCGAGCTGCTCAAGCTCATCCAGACCTTTGCGGTCGACTGGGGCCTGTCCATCATCATCCTGGTGGTCATCATCCGTCTGCTGCTGACGCCGCTTATGCTCAAGTCGACCAAGTCGACGGCTCGCATGCAGGTGCTGCAGCCCAAGATGCTCGAGATCCAGGAGCGCTATGCCGACGATCCCCAGCGTCAGGCCGAGGAGATGCAGAAGTTCTACAGCGAGAACAAGTTCAACCCCATGGCTGGCTGTCTGCCGCTGCTGATTCAGATGCCTATCCTGTTCGCCCTGTTTACATTGCTGCGCAACCTGCCGCAGTACTTTAACAACGGCACGTTCTCGTTCTTCAACATCCTGCCCGACCTGACCACCACGCCGAGCGCTTCCTTTGCCGATGGCTTTATGGTTGCACTGCCTGCGCTGGTTTGCCTGATCCTGTTTGCCGTCCTGACCCTGATTCCGCAGCTCTATATGTCGCGCAACCAGACCGGCCAGCAGGCTCAGAGCATGCGTATGATGGCCGTTGTCATGACGGTCATGATGCTTTGGATGGGCTGGAGCCTTCCCGTTGGTGTTCTGCTGTACTACGACGTCTCGTCTGCTTGGCAGGTTATCCAGCAGATTTTTGTGACGCAGAAGGTCATCGACAAGGCGAAGGCCGATGAGGAGGAGCGTCTTAAGAACGCTCCGCTGCAGGTTGAGGTCACTCGTCGCGAGAAGAAGCCGCGCCCGCACAAGAAGAAGTAGTGGGATATCAATCTTATTTAGGTACCTAACTTTTGGAGTACGTTATGTCTGAAGAGATCATCGAGGATATGCTTGAGGAGGTTGCCCCGCAGGTCGCGGGCGATTATCCCGAGATTGCACAGCGCTACAAGGCTGGTGAAGAGCTGACCGATGAGGAGCTCGACACCATTGCCGATGTTGCGATTTCCATCCTGCGTTCCATCCTTTCGCACTTCGATGCCGCCAACTCTCCTATCGATGAGTATGAGGGCGACGAGGGTGAGCTGATTTTGGATGTAACGGCTCCCGACCTTGCTGTTCTCATTGGCCGTCATGGTCGCACTCTTGATGCTCTTCAGGTTATGTTCTCTTTGCTGGTGAGCCGCAAGCTTGGCTTTAGGTATCCGGTTGTAGTGGACGTCGAGGGATACAAGAGTCGCCGTCAGGATAAGGTCGCCTCCATGGCTCAGTCTGCTGCCGAGCGTGCCATCCGCACTCATAAGAGTGTTTCGCTTCCGCCCATGAATGCCTACGAGCGCCGACTGGTTCACATTGCACTTCGTGGCAACGATGCAGTCGATACTCATTCTGAGGGTTCTGACCCTGATCGCCATGTGGTGATTGTTGCTCGATAATCTACTCGAGCTTATGCTAGGGGGACGTGGTTTCCACGTCCCCTTTTTTTGTCAAAAGTTCTCGATACGCTGATTTTTGTCAGAAAGGAGCTTCTGTTGTTTGTACTTACCGATCAGCAGGCTGACGAGATGTTGAGTCGCCTAACTTCCTATTGCAAAGAATATTCCTTGAGCGTAACTGATATTGAGCTGAGGAAATGTATCCAGCATTTGGATTTGGTTCTAGAAACAAATAAGACAACCAATCTCACCCGTATTCTTAACGTAGAAGATGCTGCCGTACTTCATATCCTCGACTCACTTGTTTTGCTCCCCTATATCAATAAGGCTCCTGAGGGAGCTTTGCTCGATATGGGAACAGGTGCGGGCTTCCCTGGTATTCCATTAACCATAACCACGCATCGTAAAGCTACTTATATTGACTCTGTTGGCAAGAAGGTTGATGCGGTTAATTCCTTTGTCCATGCTCTTGGATTGAAACATGCTCATGCGGTTCATGATCGTCTTGAAGAATATGCTCGAAGCCATAAGAAGCAGTTCTCCGTTGTAACCGCCCGCGCACTGGCCCCTCTACCGATTCTTGTTGAGTATGCGGCTCCGTACCTGAAGGATGGAGGGCTATTTGTTATCACCAAGGGCAATCCTTCGGATGAGGAGCTTGCTTCCGGCATGTCAGCAGCTAAGATTTGCGGCTTCACTTTGCTTCTGAATGACGCAATTGATTTGCCTGAAGGCTTGGGTCACAGGGAGTTCATTGTTCTTAAGAAGAGTCATTCAGCATCCGTTTCATTGCCTCGTGCAAATGGCATGGCAAAGAAGAATCCGCTTGCCTAGATGTTTCACGTGAAACATAATGGTTACTAACAGCTTGCAGTGTTTCACGTGAAACATAGCAGTTGCTATCGATTCGGAATGTTTCACGTGAAACATCCTCCGTTTGACAGCTTTAATACACACCAGGAGGGACCGTGGGATTTCGCGACGTTAAGCGTTCTAAAAGCGCAAAAGACACGCGTATCATTGCAATCATCAATCAAAAAGGCGGCGTCGGTAAGTCAACGACGGCTGTAAACCTTGCAGCAGCACTGGGTGAGCAGGGTCGTAAGACACTGATTGTTGATTTTGATCCGCAGGGAAACAGCACCAGTGGATTCGGAATTGAAAAAGAAGACCTTGATCACTGCATCTATGATGCATTGCTGAATGATGTGCCGGCAGAATCGCTTGTTCTTGATACAAATTGCAAAAAGGTATTCGTAATTCCGGCTACAATTCAGCTTGCAGGCGCGGAAATTGAACTCGTAAGCGCAATTGCTCGTGAAACCCGTCTCAAAGATTTGCTTGAGCCGATTCAGGACGAGTTCGATTTTATTTTCATTGACTGCCCTCCTTCGCTCGGCCTGCTTACTATCAACGCTTTGACCGCAGCAGACAGCGTTTTGATTCCGATCCAATGCGAGTATTACGCACTCGAGGGCGTTACGAAGCTGCTTGAGTCAATGAAGATGGTCAAATCTCGTCTGAACAAGGGCTTAGACACCTACGGTGTGCTTATGACCATGTATGACTCGCGTACTTCTCTATCGAATCAGGTTGTTGAGGAGGTTCAATCGTACTTTGGTGATAAGGCATTTAAGACGTTGATCCCCCGTACGGTTAAAATCTCCGAAGCTCCGTCTTTTGGGGAACCGGTAATTACCTATGCACCTCAAAATAAGGGTGCAAAAGCATATATGAACCTTGCAAAAGAGGTGATCAAGCGTGCCTAGTGTAAAGAAACGTGGCGGATTGGGACGTGGACTCAATGCTTTGGTCTCAGAGGCCGAGTATGAGACCGGTGGTTCGGCTTCATCGGCTTCGAATGCCGCATCTGAAACAAAACTACCTATTGAGGATATCGTTCCCAACCCTAATCAGCCGCGAATTCACTTTAACGAAACTGAACTTCGTGAGTTGAGCGAATCAATCCAAGAACATGGCGTCTTGCAGCCGCTTTTGGTTCGCAAGCATGGAAACGGCTATGAGATCATCGCTGGTGAGCGTCGTTACCAAGCGTCAAAGCTTGCTGGTCTTGAGGAGCTGCCTGTCATCATTAAAGATGTTAATGATGAAGAGATGCTGGCTCTTGCTCTGATCGAAAACCTTCAGCGTTCTGATCTGAATCCCGTCGAAGAGGCTAAGGGCTATCGCCAGCTTATCGATGCCAGCGGTATGACCCAGGAGGCATTGTCGAAGGCAGTCAGCAAGTCACGCTCTGCAATTACAAACTCGCTGCGCCTTCTCGATCTCCCTGAAGTTGTTCAGCAGATGATTTTTGAGGGCAAACTTACTGCTGGTCATGCACGTGCGATTCTTGCAGTTCCCTATGAGGACGCTCGAATTCGACTTGCAGAGAAGGTTGTTGCAGAGAGCCTTTCCGTAAGAGCGACAGAAAATCTTGCTCCGTTGTTTTCTGCCGGAGAGACACCTAAGACGCCGAGGCCTGCAACGCCTCAGTCTTTTAAAAAGGCTGCCCGCGTGCTTCGTCAGGTTTTTAATACCAACGTGCGTGTTAAGAGCTCGCGTGGAAAGAATAAGATTGAGATTGAGTTTAAAGACGAGGAAGAGCTCTCTCGTATTCTTGGCGAAATGATTCAGTTTGATCAAGGAGGCCAAGATGAGGAATAGGATTTTAACTGCGATTGCATTGGCGACGACTGTCGCGGCTGGTGCCTTTGCTGGCTATAAGATCGCGACAGACGATGAACTTCGAGGTCGTTTGCTTCGTAGTGCGCAAGATATTGTCGATACATCCAAGAAGAAAATGGATGTTATGACAGAAGATGTTGCCATGCGTACGGCTCAGGTAACGAAGAATCCCAAGATTAATCAAGGTTGGGTTAGTAACCAATGGGAAAATGTAGGCTATTAGGTACCTAACAATTACTTAGCATATTTTGAGGGGTCCTTGTCTGATTCACGAGGCAAGGACCCCTTATTTTGGCCGTAAAAAATGGGACAGGTAGCAGCTGAGTTAAAATCGAAGTCAATAAATGAAACGGCCCCGGTTGCATATTCTACAACCGGGGCCGTTCGATGTTTCACATGAAACGTTTTGAGGTGCGACTCCCCTATGCGTTCTTCTGAACTTTGAAGCGCTGCTTCAGCTGACCGCAGGCGGCATCAATATCATTGCCGCGAGAATTACGGATTGTAGTCTCGATGCCGCGAGACTCAAGGCGGCGCTGAAGATCCTCAACCTTATGAATCGGCGACGGCTTGAGCGGGCTACCCTCGATGTCGTTAAGCTGAATGAGGTTAACGTGGCACAGCGTTCCCTCGCAGAAGTCACAGAGCGCCTGCATCTCGGGATTCGTATCGTTGACGCCTTCGATCATGGCATACTCATAGGTCGGGCGGCGGCCAGTCTTCTCGGTGTAGAGCTGAAGCGCTTCGTGAAGGCGAAGCAGCGTGTACTTCTTAACACCGGGCATGAGCTTATTGCGCGTCGACTGGATGGCGGAATGCAGGGAAACGGCAAGCGTGAATTGCTCGGGGATGTCGGCAAATTTGCGAATACCGGGAATAACGCCACTGGTAGAGACGGTGAGGTGACGAGCGCCGATACCGATGCCGTCGGGGTCGTTGAGGATTCGCAGCGCCTTGAGAACCTCGTCGTAGTTGGCAAACGGCTCGCCCTGGCCCATGAAGACAACGCTCGTGGCGCGCTCGCCAAAGTCGTTGGATACATGAAGTACTTGGTCGACGATCTCTTGAGCGGTCAGAGAGCGCTTGAGGCCGTTGAGACCGGTAGCGCAAAAGGCACAGCCCATGCCGCAGCCTGCCTGGGTGGAAACGCAGACGGAAAGCTTGTTACGACGGGGCATGCCGACAGTCTCGACGGAAACGCCGTCGTGGTACTCGAGCAGATACTTGCGCGAGCCATCTTTGGAAACTTGCTTGGTGAGTTCAGTGGGCGTGTCAAAGGCAAAAGCCTCTTTAAGCTGCTCGCGGAAAGCCTTGGGAAGGTTGGTCATATCGTCAAACGAACAAACGTTCTTCTCGAAGACCCATTCGATGAGCTGCTTCGCGCGGAAGGCGGGCTGGCCAAGTTCGGCCACGAGCTCGCGAATATCGTTTTGGCTCAAGTCGCGAATGTCCTGAGATTTAGTCCTGGGATTCATGGAAGCCTTTCGATTTTGGGGAAACGTAGAGGGTATCGCTACAATATGGTATCAGCTGCAGAAATTATAGAGGAGGAGTCTGCCCATGCCGGGTAAAAGCCTAGAGAACATGCACGTAGCGGTCTTGGCGGGCGGTCATTCCGCTGAGCGCGAGATCTCGCTCAATTCGGGAAAGAACGTTGTGGTGGCACTGAAGGAAGCCGGCTACACCTCGGTGGAGCTGCTCGATACGGCCGCTGATGACTTTATGGTAACCATGGCGACCGGCGGCTTTGACGTGGCGTTTATCGCCATGCACGGTGCCGGCGGCGAGGATGGTGCCATGCAGGGCGCCATGGAGACCCTGGGTATCCCCTACACGGCCTCGGGCGTGCTTGCTAGCGCCTGCGGTGCCGACAAAGAGGTCTCTAAGCTCCTGTACGCCAAGGCGGGCATTCCCGTTGCCCCCGGCCTTGCGCTCGAGGTGGGCGATGAAGTCGATATCGATCATATCGTCGAGGTTTGTGGCGAGCGCAGCTTTGTGAAGCCGGCCGTCAACGGTTCCAGCTATGGCATTTCCCTGGTCCATGAGCCCTCCGAGCTGCCCGCGGCAATTGCCAAGGCGTTTGAGTACGGCGACAAAGTGCTGGTCGAGAAGTGCATCGAGGGTACCGAAATCACCGTCGGCGTGTACGGCGAGGACGACGTGCGCGCCCTACCGATTGTCGAGATTCGCAAGCCCGAGGACTGTGAGTTCTACGATCTGGACGTGAAGTATGTCGACCCTACGGACATCCATCGTATTCCGGCGCAGATTTCACCCGAGAATTACGCTCGCGCTCAGGAGCTTGCCTGTGCTGCTCACAAGGCCCTCGGTTGCCTGGGCATCTCGCGCAGCGATTTTATCGTGAGCGAGGACGGCCCCGTCATCCTCGAGACCAACACCATTCCCGGCATGACCGATACGTCGCTGTATCCGGATGAGATTCGCCACACAGACGATATGACGTTCCCGCAGGTCTGTGACAGCCTGATCCGTATGGGCCTTCGTCGAGCGGGCATTGCATGCTAATCGAGGACGCGGTTTCGTCAGGAACGCCGCAGTTTGTCATCGACTCCTATGCCACGCTTGCCGAGCGCGCCAAAACGCAGTCCTTCGGCCTTATCGAGGAAGATGTGATCGTCCTCGATACCGAGACCACGGGTCTTTCGGTGCAGGACAATGAGCTGATCGAGATCTCGGCGGCCCGCCTTTCGGGCCGCGAGGTCGTCGACCGCTTCGATACCTTCGTGCATCCCAAGCAACTGATTCCCGCCGAGATTACCGAGCTCACGAGCATTACAAATGCCGATGTGGCAGATGCCCCGTCGGCCGTTGAGGCCGTCGCCGCTCTCGCCGATTTTGTCGGTGGTTGCCCGGTGATCGCACATAACGCCACGTTCGACCGCTCGTTTATCGAGTCGGTCAAAGGCGGCGTCAACGTGAGCGATATTTGGATCGATTCGCTGGCGCTGTCGCGAATCGCGCTTCCGCGCCTGGCCTCGCACAAGCTGTCTTTTATGGCCGATCTGTTTGGCTGTGACTCGGTATCACACCGTGCCAATGCCGACGTCGACGCCCTGTGTGGCGTATGGCGCGTGTTGCTCGTGGCGCTCACCGACTTGCCCCAGGGCCTCATGGCGCGCCTAGCCGACATGCATCCGGATGTGCCTTGGTCCTATCGTCCTATCTTCTCATTCTTGGCAGGGCAGAACCCTGGTTCTATCTTCTCTCTCAGCGCCGCTCGTGCTGACGTTCTCAAGGCCGATCGCGCCGACGATCGGGTGGACGCCGACGAACTGCCGGTCCTCAAGATGCCGAGTCGTGAGGAGATTGAGGCAGACTATGCGCCAGGTGGCCTGGTCAATCGCATGTACCCCACCTACGAGCCGCGTGATGAGCAGATTGCGATGGCGCTCGAGGTCCGCGATGCGCTGGTCACGGGCACTCATCGTGTAATTGAGGCGGGCACGGGCGTCGGCAAATCGATGGCCTATCTGGTGCCTTTTGCCGAGGCAGCACGCCGTAACAACATCACGGTTGGTATTGCGACCAAATCGAACAATCTCGCCGACCAGCTCATGTACCATGAGCTGCCAAAACTTGCCGAGCAACTGGACGGTGGTCTGTCATTTTGCGCTCTCAAGGGGTATGACCACTATCCGTGCCTGCGCAAGCTTGAGCGCATGAGCCGCGGCCAGGCCGAGATTACCACCAAGCGCGATCCGGCGGACACGCTCACGGCGGTCGCGGTCATTATGGCGTACGTCTGCCAATCAGCCGATGGCGACCTCGACTCACTTGGCATTCGGTGGCGCAGCGTCAACCGCCCCGACTTTACGACGGCCTCGCGCGAGTGTGCTCGTCGCCTCTGCCCGTTTTTCCCTGATAAATGTTTGGTCCACGGCGCTCGCCGTCGTGCGGCGCATGCCGATGTGGTGGTCACCAACCATTCCCTGCTGTTCCGCAACGTTGCGGCCGAGGGCAGGATTTTGCCTCCGATTCGTCATTGGGTAATCGACGAGGCCCATTCCATCGAGCGCGAGGCGCGCCGCCAGTGGGCGCGCGTGGTGTCGGCGGACGAGTCACGCGTTCTGTTTGAGCGCCTGGGTGGCTCGAGCACCGGCGCGCTAAGCCAGGTTTCCCGTGATTTGGCAACCTCCGAGGGCTCTACGCTCTATCTGGGCCTTACTGCCAAGGCGACGTCGACGGTTGCGCGCGCGAGCATGGCAATCGCCGACGTGTTCGATGGCGTTCGCGAGCTCGGCCGCCGTGCCCGTGGGGGTTATGACAATGCCAATCTATGGATTGGCCCCGAACTGCGCGAATCTGACGACTGGCATGATTTCTTACAGTCGGCCTACGCTGCCATCGACGCGTTGGAACAGGCTGACAAGAGCGTCGACGCGCTGGTGCAAGCCGTCGCCGCCGACAAGCCCGAGGTTGTTGTCGACCTGGGTGATATCTCGCGCCGCTTGCACGAGCTGGCCGAGAACCTCAAACTCATCATTGACGGCACCGATGAACACTACGTGTATTCGCTGCAGGTCAATCGCAGGTTGCGTGCCGGCGGAGAGTCAATGACCGCAGAGCGCATCGACATTGGCGAGGCCTTGGCAACCGAGTGGCTGCCCGAGGTTCACACGGCTATCTTTGCCTCGGCGACCATGACGGTGTCCAAAAGCTTTGAACACTTTAACCACGCGGTCGGCCTCGATCGCATCGGTGCTTCAACATCCTCATCGTTGCACTTGGACTCGAGCTACGACTTCGATTCGAACATGGCTGTAGTCGTTGCGGGTGATATCCCCGATCCGCGCGATCGTGAGAGCTATCTTACGGCGCTCGAGCGCGTGCTGGTCGACGCCCATCTTGCCATGGGCGGATCGGTGCTCACACTGTTCACCAATCGGCGCGACATGGAAGACCTGTACGCCCGCGTTGAGCCCAAGATGGCCCGTGCGGGTCTGGAACTCAACTGCCAGCAGCGCAACTCATCTCCTCGTCGCCTGCGCGACCGGTTTATCAGCGAGCCGACTTCATCGCTTTTTGCGCTTAAGGCCTTCTGGGAGGGATTCGACGCCAGCGGCGAGACGCTGCGCTGCGTCATCATTCCCAAGCTGCCGTTCTCGAGCCCCACGGACCCGCTCTCGTGCGAGCGCAACCTGCGTGAAGACCGCGCTTGGGCGCGCTATTCGCTGCCCGAGGCGGTGCTCGAGGTCAAGCAGGCGGCCGGCCGCCTTATCCGCTCGTCGACCGATTGCGGCGTGCTGATTCTGGCCGACCCGCGCCTGGTGACGAAGGGCTACGGAAAGAAGTTCTTAACGTCGCTGCCCACGAGCTCCTACCAGCGCATCGAATCGGCACAGATTGGGCACTATCTGCAACTGTGGCGTGCACGCCACGAGCGGCGGCGCTAAAGCGGACAGACGAGGGTTTTTGCCATATCGCACAGACGCTTTGACAGGGCGGGGTCATCCAAGATGCGGATGGCTCCGCCCGCTGCGATTACCTGGCTCAGTAGCCAACGCTCGGAGCCATAATGCACGGTTACCGTTGCCATGTCTGCCCCGCTGCGCTCGATTAGGGTGATGCCGGCCCAGTCCAGATGCTCCGCCATATCGAATGGCATCAAGAGCTTTGCGCTACGCTGCGTCCGAGCAAGGGAATCGTGGAGGGATGTGACGTCCGGTGCATGAGGCACGACGGAGTCTTCCGTCAAGGCGAGTCCCTCGATTTTATCCATGCGATAGGTGCGCTGCTCATCGACCGCGATGTCCCAGGCAATCAGGTATGTTTGGTCGCCGTTTGCCGTAATGCGCAAGGGGTCGACCAGACGCTCACGTGGCCGTGCATCGTCCATCGAGCGATACGAGATGCGGCAGCGAACACCGTCCTGAATGGCGCAGCTCAGCTGCTGCCAGTGCGACCCGTGGTTGACGGTGTCAAAGACGCGCTGGTTATAGCCGAGCTCTTCGGGTAGAAGGGCATGTCGAATCCGAGCTGCCGTATGCGGCTCGATCCCCAACGATTCAAGTTCATGGTTGAGCACAGCGCCCTCGGCGGCACTCAAGCGCAGCGGTAGCACACGCCCGGCGTCACCGGTGAGGACCACACGCTCGCCGCGGCATTCGCAGATGATGCGCGCGCCCGATTCTCGGTCCGCGAGCGTCGAGACGATCTCGAGAATCTCGTCGAGCGATACCCCCGTGATGTCAAAGCGACTGCAAATCTCGGTCCGTGTCATGCCGCTCTCGCCGGCGGCGTAGAGGGCCTCCATGATGTCGATGGCGCGCGAGAGTCTCTGCTCGCTGGTGAGTTTACGCACGGGCATACTCGTGCACCGTCCTTTCAATGAGGTGGTTCCACGCCTGTTTGAGCGATTTGGGGGCCACGGGCCTCATGCCGTCCATGGCGTGGGCCATGCAAAATGAGGCGCCGGCTTCAAGATCGCGCACGTCAACGGTCCAGGTCCATCCCACATCGGTGTGTACGAGCTCACCTCGCCCACGCGTGAGACCGTTGATCATATCGATCTGCGTCTGAGGGGCGAATGAGAACGTGGCTGCAACGGGCGGTCGGTCGGCAAAATCGAATTCAAAGAACAGGTAGTCGCTGAGGTTGAAGTCCGCGGGGATGACGTAGGCCTTCGAAGGACGCCAAGCGCGAACGATACGGTCGCAGCGGAATGTCCTGATGTCGTCGGTGACGTTGTCGAGGCCGCAGAAGTAAGCCACGCCCTCGCGCTCGAACATGCCGTAGACGCAGACGGTACGTTCTCTCTGCTCGCCGCGTCCGTTCTGATATAAAAATCGCAGCGCGCATCGCTCGGCAAAGGCGCTCCAAACCGCATCGACGGTGGGAGAGCGGCTGATCGGCGCCTCGTCTACCGTCGTCCTGCCGGTGAGATAGGCAATCTTGGAGCGAATATCGGCAAGCGGTGCGGCAAAAGTGGATGAGCCGGCCGCTAGTGTCTGGTCGATGGCGTTGAGCAGGATATCGGCGTCGTCTGCGGTAATGAGGCCGCCTGCCGCAAACGTGTGCTCGCGGTCGATTGTCCACGAGCTTTCCTCGGTCTCCTGCGCGCCGGTGGGGCGAACCTCCTTGATTAAGATGCCGCGTTCGAGCAGCTTGTCACGATCGCGTCGAAACTTGCGCTTATCCGAGTCGATATTGCCCGAGCCATATCCCAGGTCAGAATCCAAGACGATCTGCTCGGTCGTCAGCGGTTCGGGGGAGCTATTGAGCACAAAGAAAAGATTGAGGATGCGCTGAGCCGTTTTATCGAAACTGGGCTCCGAATTTCCCTTTTTAATTGTCTCGGTCGTGTCGCTTGCCGTCATAGAGTCCTCGCATGAGAAGTGGTTTGCTGCCATGATTTTAGTCCGATATGGAGATTAGGCTATATCCTTGTCCGCTCGGGGCGTTAAGATGGCCCGAATTCGGTCGTTTGCGCTCGCTCGGGGTATACTTTCGACTATATACGGTTCTAATGTGCATGCATTGGGCCTATTTGTCGGATTATGGATGTGGAGCGCACATGGCGAACACCCAGAACTATATTAACCACCTGCTGCAGAACACCGGCATTACGCCGGCATGCAGCGAAGAAGAGCGCTTGGCTGCCGAAGATATCGCTCAGATCTTCCGCAACCACGGCTTTGACCCCGAGGTTCAGGAGTTCAATGCCCCGGCGCCCAGTAGGTTGGCATTTGCCGTTACCGGTATTCTTGCGTTTGCCGGCGCCCTGCTGATGGGCATCGGCGGCGGTATCGGCTTGGTCGGCACCTTGCTGGCCATTGTCGGCGCCGTTCTTTACGTGCTCGAGCGCACGGGCCACCCCGTGGTTTCGCGCCTGGGCAAGACGGGCGTGAGCCAAAATGTCATCGCCTACCACAAGGCCTCGGGCCCGCTCGCGTCCCCGCGTAACCGCCCGGTGGTCGTTGTCGCACACTACGACTCTCCCCGTGCTGAGCTGCTCGCCCGCGAGCCTTATGCTTCGTATCGTGCGCTCATCGCCAAGCTGTTGCCCGTTGCCACGGTTGCCCCCGCTGCCGTTGCCATCCTGCGTATTCTGCCGCTCCCCGGCGCGCTCAAGGTTCTGCTGTGGATTGTCGCGATCCTCGCTTCCCTCGTTGCACTCGCCAACGCGGTAAACATCATCTCTAACCGCCACATTCTTCCCTATACGTCTGGCGCGGTGTGCAACAAGTCTTCTGTCGCCGCTATGCTCGGCGTTATGGACAACGTTGCTCCCTTCCAGGGCGAAAACGAGTTTCCCGACGATGTTCCGTTCGATACCTATTTTGGGGAGCAGAAGCGTCGTGCCGAGGAAATGGCGCGCGCAGCGGCGGAATATGCCGCGGCCCAGCAGCAAAACGACTACGGCAACACCATCGAGTATGAAGAGCCTACCTACGCCGAGGACGAATTCGGTCAGCCGATTGCTCCCGACGCTCAGACCGAGCCCGAACAGGGTGAGGCTTTCGACGAGCAAATCGAGGGCTTTGAGGGTGCGTCTGCCGACGAGACGCTGATCGGCGCTATCGTGCCCGAGGATCAGAATCAGGCTGCCCAAGCCGAAGAGTTCAATGACGAGGTTCCCGCTGCCGAGCCGGCGGAGGAGTCTGCCGAGCCCGAGCCCAAGCTCTATCGCAACGCCGCCGGCAACATCCGCTTTGGTTCGGATGCCATCCGTGCGCTCGGAATGCTTCCCGAGTCCTGCACGCTCGATTACGAGGAGGGCGAGGAGCCAACGTTTGAGCCCGAGCCTGCCCCCGTCGTGGCTGCGCCTGCGCCCGTTGTCGCTGCGGATGATGAGTCTGCCGCGGTTACCGCTGCCGTTGCCGATCCCGAGGCGGTGTCCGCGTTCGATCCCGCGGCAGGACTGGACATTTTGGCTCCCGCCGCACCGGCGCAAGACGTTGCGGACGAGTCTGACGACGATTACGTTGAACAACCGAGGCGCGTGTCTTACGAGAGCGATACTGATTTCTCGGCCGAGATTCCCGCGGCAACGCCGCATGCCGACATTGCATCCGCGTTCTCGTCGATTGGCGCCAGCGCTTCCAACTTCTTTAAGGGTGCGTTTGCAAAGGGCAAGAAATTTGTCGACGATTTCGAGGAGAAGCGCGCTGCCGCACGCGAGGCTGCCGAGCAGGAGGCTATCGCTCAGCAGCAGGCAGCCGAGGCGGCACGTGAGCTCGCGGCGCAAGAGTTCGAGCAGAACGAGGCTATGCAGTCCGCGCCCGTCGAAGCCGCCGAAGCTACAACGTCCTTTGAGTCCCAGCAACCGGCGTCCGCGGATATTGTTGAAGCGACGACGTCTTTCGAGGCTCAGCAGCACGTCGATAGCACCATGTCGTTTGATGCCGCGCAGTTCGATTCCACGATAACGTTTGAAAAACAGGGCACCGCGATTGCCGAGCCCCTTCCTGTTTCCGATGAGCAGGGCGACGCGGCAGACGATGACGAGCCTGTTGATGCTGCCGAAATCCAAGATGCCGCCGAGGACGAGCCCGTCGAGGCCAACTCTGACGAAGAGCAATACGCGGCAGCCGAGCAAGATGATTCGACCGAGGTCGAGCAGGAGGAAGTGCCTGCGGTTTCCGAGACTCCCGAGACGGATGAGTCGAGGCCTTATTCCACGCAGATTTTCACCATGCCGACCCCGAGTGGTTCCGGTGCCACGGTTGCCAATGTCGCTCCCACCCAGGACGAAACGGTCGATTCCCTTATGGCCCAGATTTCCTCCCAGGCATCGCCGCGCCCGCAGATGAATGTTCCCGATCCGGCGTCGGCACCGTCGCCTGCACCTTCCTCGTCTCCGCTGGCTTCGGTCCCCGATCCGTCGCTGCCGTCTATGAAGCAGGCAAACGTTGCGTCTCGCACGTCGCTGTTCGACCTTCCCGATCCCTCCGCACAGGTCAACGACCCCTTTGCTACCGCCCAAGGCCCCGAACCCACATCGGCACCCGTTGCGCCTCCTATGCCCGTTGCGTCGGGCGCACAGCCGATCGAGACCATTTCGGCTCCCGCCCCGGCGGCACCCAAGTCTCGTAAGCGCGGCCTGGGTGGTCTGTTCGGCCGTAAAAAGAAAAACGAGCAGGACAGCATGAGTGACTGGCTGGGCGTCGAAGACGATTACGATGCCAAGAAGTCCGGTCGCGGTATCGGTTCGTGGGATAACTTCGAGGACGATAACGATGGCTGGAAGGGTGGCGCTACGTCTTCCGATGGCGCTTCTTCCGAAGATATGCTCTCGGCTGTCGCCTCTATGGGCGATGATGAGCTGCTCGGTCACGATATCTGGTTTGTGGCAACGGGCGCCTCGGATTGTGATGGCGCTGGCATGAAGGCCTTCTTGGCTTCGCATCGCGATAAGCTCCGCGGCGTATTCTTTATCAATCTTGAATCCGTCGGCGCCGGTAGGCTTTCGGTGGTGACGGTCGAGGGCGAACAACAACTGCTCAAGGGCGATCGCCGCATCATGAACCTGGTCAGCAAGGTCTGCAAGTCGTTCCATGTCGATTGTGGCGCGCTCGAGATGCCCTATGCCAAGACCGATGCCTATGCCGCGCTCGAGGCGAGCCGCCGAGCCCTTACCATCGCCGGCGTGGACGGCACGCGTCTGGCTTGCGCTCGTACCGAGGACGACCTGCCCCACAATGTCAACCCGACGAACATTGCTACGGTATCCGAGGTCGTGACCGAGGTTATCCGCCGTTCGTAGACGGAGCTCTAAGGAGTCAACGTGTTTTCGTATATTAAGCGCCATTGGCCTGTCTACGTGATTTTGACCTTGATTGCCATTGCGTTAGGATTTGGGGCTGCCTACATCGTGGGCGCAAAGGGCTCGACCCCCGCTTCCGCAATCAGCGAAGAGGTGGAGCAAGAACAGAGTACGGGTGCTGATGGGATTCCTGAGTCCGAGCAAGCAATCGTTGATGGTGGATCTTCGTCTGCAGAGTAGATACGGCGATTTACATGATTGAAAGCGGGTGAGCCGGGGGACTGGCTCGCCCGCTTTTTGATCGCGCTAGCGCTTCTTTGGGATCGACCTAAGGCGAGCGAACCATAGGGCTGCGGCACCCGAGGTCAGGAACGCGGTGATGCAAGCGGCGATGGGAACTGCTCCTGTTGCCGGTAGGTCCTGCGGTAGGGTACAGCGTTGAATGACACAGTCCTCGTCATGTGACTCAAGTTTATCGCCGCCGCCGTTGCGGCAAAGATCGACGCGTGCGCTGTTGGTGAGTGCAGTTTGGGGCGTATAAGCCGACGTTGCCTGCATGTGCACGACTGCGCCCCGAGCGTCTGTGCCAAGGATTGCTTTGGCATCGTCAAGGTCGTCGTGCTCATCTTTGAGATCATCGCGGGTCCAAGAATCCGCATCGCTTCGAGTCGTAAAGTCGGCGGCTACCGCACCGTATTCAATTCGAATGCCCGTTACGACGGTATTGGGTGTAAGGTCGAGCTCTTCCGCCTCGAGTGTGGTGGATTCCGTGGTCGAGACATCCGCCTTCCAGAGGCGCCAGCCGTCGTAATCGACGAGGCGACAGTCCTCACCAAGGCTCTCTTTTACTTCGTCGGACTCAAGCCAAGGATTTTCGTGCCCATCGTCAAGTGTCGCGTTTGCCGGCTCACCGACGTCTGTCGAGTCCAACGGCGTCGTGCGATACCATACGTTGCACAGACCGTTGAGGTCGCCGATGGCGACGGGGGTTTCGATTGAGATGAATCTCGCTGTGCCGTCTTTGGCGCACTCAAGATCATCGGTAATCGTAAACTCATCAACCCAAGTAGCGGAATCGTTTCGAGCATCGATGGTATAGGAGAAAAGCCCATCACTATTGGTTTGCGTCGTGGCGCGGTTTTTACCATCGCCGTTAGCCAACAGGCCCTTTTCGATAGGTTGGACAAGTTCCTGACGCTTGTCGACCTGTCCCTTGATCTCGATGGGCGCATCCTTCATCGCGACGGTTTGGACTTCTCCCGTATCCTTTATTTCAAACGTTATTTCCTCGGCAAGGTCATAGGTCCGCGGAGACATCATTTCGCGCAACGAGTAGGTGCCGGGTGCAAGATGTTCGACGCGGTGTGGCTTGTCGGATGAGGTCCAGGAGTCTATTTCGGTTTTATCGGGACCATATAAGGTGAGTTGTGCGCCTTCCACTTCCTGCTCACCGCTTGCATCGACCTTGGAGATATCAACCTTGGTGTAATCGTCGGATACGTTAAGCCGTGCTTCTACAACGGGTGTTTTCTGGTCGGCATAAGTAAGGTCGACAATATGGGTTGTCCGATCGAGCAAGAAGCCTGCCGGCGCTTGAGTCTCGACAACCTCGTAGCGTGCGGTGCCAAGTCCCAGCGGGAGGTTGTCCGCGCGTGCTTCTCCAGTTTCATCCGTCGTGACGGTCGCGACAGTCTCACCGTCGAGCGCGGCAATGCTACCGTCGGGGCGCACGATATCACCCGAGGCACGGATCTCAAAGACGGTGCCCGCGAGGCTGCTGCCGTCTATGGCATCGGTTTTAACGATCCTGATGTTTCCGGTCGCGGCGTGGTCATAATACGAGGCGACTGCAACGGGCGTTAGGTTCATGTCGGCGGGTATGTTTACCTCGATCTCTTCGCCGACAAGATAGGGCTCTTTGGCCGAGGTTTCGCGTACATAATAGGTGCCCGGCACGAGCGATTCGGGCAGTGTGACGGTCCCGGTCGCGTCAGTCGTAAAGGTGTCCATTACGTCATGTGCTGGATACCAGCAAGTTTGTGAGACAGGTTCGTGATTGCTGTCGAGGAGTTGGAAGGTGAATCCGGCTAGGGGAACAGAAGCGCCTGTTTGGGCATCGCGTTTTACAATCTGGAGATGCGTCGACAGAGCGTGGTTGCCCACGATATATTGAAGCTCGGCGCCGTCGGAAATCTGATTGGCCCCGACGGTCCATTCCCCTGCACGTTTAAAACCCTCGGGGACGGTTTCCGGAACCTCGCGAACCGTGTAGCCGGCACGGTCGTATGGGACGGCTCCGTGGACACCGGCGGGTCGCTTGCCTGTGCCGAACCATGCTTCGGGCTGATCTTTGGTGGAGGCAAAGCCATAGATGTTTGTGGTCAGTGTGCCAACAACCTGCTGAGAGCTGTTGCTGACAACCTCAAAGACAACACCACCCGCCGGCTGCTCCAGGCCGGATTGGTCGCTATTGCCGTAATCCTTGAATTTGGAAATCTCTAGGTTAAACGCAATGGGGATATCGGAAACGCGAGATTCGATCTCGACCACGCCTGAATCGCCGAGCTGGTCGGCTCCAACGGTATAGGTCCAGCTGTCGTTGGATGGCAGGTAGCCCTCGGGGGCTTTTGATTCGTAGATGGTAAAGGTTCCTAAGGGGACATCGGCGAGGGTGGCCCGACCGCTTTCGTCGGTCGTGAGGATTTGCGCCCATCCAGGGGTTGATTGCGACACACACGTGAACTCTGCTCCTGCGAGTGAAGAGCCTACCTGGGGGCCGGCATTCGTCGCGGTATCGAGTTTTACGATACGCAGGTTGATGGTGCCGGGCTGTTCATCAATGGCGACCCGCCCGCCGTCATTCCCCGTGGTAAAGGCGATGCGATCGTGGCGGGGGACATAGCCGGCCGGCGCCTTCGTTTCAACTAGGTAGTATGCTGTGTTGGGCAGAAGTGTTGCTTGCGCCCGACCGTTGCTGTCCATCTGGATGGTGCCAACACGTGCGTCGCTGGCGCTCTCAAAAACATCGAATGTTGCCCCGGCAAACTGATAAGTATTGTTTCCGCTGGTAATGGCAGCGTTTGCAGACTGCTTTTGGAAGGAAACAGAGACCGCCGGCAGTACATAGAGCATGTCCTGACGTTTGCTGCCGCCCGATACGGCTCCTAGATAGCGCCGCGCGCGGTGCGGAGCGGCTTTGATGCTTCCTGATTTTGCGCTGTCGTGGAGCCACCGCGCCGCCGCCACGACTTCATCGTCGGCGGTAAAGTGCCCGCTCTTGGTTTTGCCCTGAGCGGTCGTGTAAGAGTAGGTACCGTCGACATGGGTAGTGCCGTTGAGCATCCATACGGCAAGCTGGGTTGCGGCGCGGGCACGATCGGGTGAAAGATGGTAACCGCCAAACGACGTGGCGGTAGGATATCCGTGACAAACGATTGCCGCGAACTCGTCGTCGAGCCACACCCAGCCTTGATCAAAGTTGAGCCATGGGCCGCCCGGCTTGGTGGGGCCGGGGCGCTCCTGGTTCATGCAGTAGGCAATCGAGGCGTCTTGAGCTTCATACTTGCCGATGAGGAAGGGCCCACAATCATCGCTAATAGTGCGGAAGCCGAGCTGGTCGTAGCCATCGACGGCAAATGCGGCTTCCGGTGCCAGGCAGCCGAAAAGCAGGAAGAGGAGCAGGAGCAGCGGACCTGTTGCGATTGCGCTGTGGACAGAGTGCGTGGGTGCGTTGGACATGGCTGCTCCTTATCCCTCGTGCGCCGCACGGGGAGGCTGCGACGCGTAGGATGAGGCTACCCCCGAGGTTCATGCGGGTAAGTACCGGAGCCTGACCAAAAGCTTGCCCAATTCCTGACAAATTGAGCTCAAATACAACAATCAAGCAAAAGTGCAGGTAGAAGATAGGGAGAACAGGAAGTCAAAGGTCCTCGTCTCCACAATTGGCGTGATTTTCAAACGAATCTCCACAGCTAAAACAAGCATCACCACCCTTGTGTCGAACAAGACAACCGCGTTATACTAGCCAACACACAAGCGGGCATCGCCAAGTGGTAAGGCATCAGCTTCCCAAGCTGACACTCGCGGGTTCGAGTCCCGTTGCCCGCTCCAGCTAGAAGCACAAGCACGGCACCATTACGGTGCCGTGCTTTTTTCAATAAAGCGCCGGGACTCGAACCCGACAGGGTGCGAGCGTAAAGCAAACGCGAAGCGTTTGTAGCGAGCAGGCGAAGGCGCCGACAGGCGCCTGAAGCCGGTGCGGATTTGCGAAGCAAATACGCGGATGTCCCGTTGCCCGCTCCATCGAGTGCGGGAGACATGGGGACGGCCAATTCAACAAAGTCTTCCCCCGCGGCTTCGTGAGGCTGAGGGGCTCGCCTGAAGCCGGTGCGGATTTGCGAAGCAAATGCGCAGACGTCCCGTTGCCCGCTCCAATTCCAAAATGTTAGGTTAATGCCTGCTGCCCATACTTGCACCTGCGCACGGTACAATGGTTAGGTTACGACCAACGTGCCAATAACCAAAAAGGAGCCGCTATGATCGATCGCTATACCCGCCCGGAGATGGGACACATCTTCTCCCTCGAGAACAAGTACGCCATTTGGCAGGAGATCGAGGTTCTGGCCTGCGAGGCCCAGGCGGAGCTCGGCAAGATCGGTATTTCCAAAGACGAGGCCCAGTGGATCCGCGACCATGCCAACTTTGAGAAGGCGAAGGTCGATGAGATCGAGGAAGTCACGCGCCACGACGTCATTGCCTTCCTGACCAACATGAAGGAATACATCGATGCCGATGTTCCCGAGGGCGACCCCAAGCCCAGCCGCTGGGTTCACTATGGCATGACCAGCTCCGATCTGGGCGACACGGCCCTGTGCTACCAGCTCACCCAGGCCTGCGACCTGATCATCGAGGACGTCAAAAAACTCGGCGAGATTTGCAAGCGTCGCGCTTTTGAGGAGCGCAACACGCTCTGTGCCGGCCGCACTCATGGCATCCACGCCGAGCCGATGACCTTCGGCATGAAGTTTGGCTCTTGGGCCTGGGAACTCAAGCGCGATCTGGATCGTCTTGAGGACGCCCGCAAGAATGTTGCCTTCGGTGCTATCTCGGGCGCTGTCGGCACGTACAGCTCCATCGAGCCGTTCGTCGAGGAGTACGTCTGCGAGCACCTGGGCCTGGTCCACGATCCTCTGTCCACGCAGGTCATCAGCCGCGATCACCATGCCTACCTTGCCGGCGTGCTTGCCACTACAGCGGCCACCTGTGAGCGCATCGCTACCGAGGTTCGCAATCTACAGAAGACCGATACGCTCGAGGCCGAGGAGCCGTTCCGTAAGGGCCAAAAGGGCAGCTCAGCCATGCCGCACAAGCGCAACCCCATCACCATGGAGAAAGTCTGCGGTCTGTCGCGCGTCGTGAAGTCCAACGCCCAGGTTGCCTTCGATAACGTCGCCCTGTGGCACGAGCGTGACATTTCGCACTCCTCTGCCGAGCGCGTCGCCCAGGCCGATAGCTTCATCGCCCTCGACCACATGTTCCAGTGCCTCATCCGCGTTATCGACGGCCTGCAGCTGTATCCCGCCCGCATGATGGCCAACCTCAATAAGACCCGCGGCCTCATCTTCTCCTCCAAGGTGCTGCTCGCCCTCGTCGATACGGGCATCACCCGCGAGGACGCGTACGCCATTGTGCAGGAGAACGCTATGGTAACCTGGCACGAGGTACAGGATTGTGTCTCCGGCCCCACCTTTAAGGAGCGTCTCGAGGCCGACCCGCGCTGCACCGTCAGTCAGGAGAAGCTCGACGAGATCTTTGATCCGTGGGACTTCCTCACCCGTATCGACACGGTCTTTGATCGTCTGGAGCAGCTGAGCTTCGAGTAGGCTCGGGCATAACGTTAGCTTTTTAGGGCGCTTTGCTGGTAATGTGTGTTGCCGGCAAAGCGCCTCGTTGCATTTAGGGAAAGACGGGGATAATAGTCGTCTCGAATAACATTCTGAGAGGGGATCGCATGATTTCGTTTGATTACAAGCCTCAGGGCGTGTGTGCTCGCAATATTCACCTTGACCTTTCCGATGACGGCAACAAGGTGATGGGCGTTGAATTTACCGGCGGCTGCGACGGCAATCTCAAGGCTATCTCCAAGCTGGTCGAGGGCGCTCCTGCCGATCGCGTAATCGAGGTTCTCGCCGGTAATACCTGCGGTATGAAAAAGACCTCCTGCGCCGACCAGCTTACACGCGCTATCGAGGCCGCTCGCGCCGAGATCGCCTAATGGGTATCGCCGATCACATCAAGAACGGAATATCGCGTCGCGGCTTCGTACTCGGTGGGGCTGCCGCGGGCGCTGCCACGGTACTTGCCGGATGCTCGAAAAAAACGGGCACCAGCGATGATGCCGCCGGCGAGCCGCAGGTTATCAAGGACGATTCCAAGATCATCTCGATTACGGATGAGTACGAGGCAGTCGACATCGATCTTGAGCCGGCGGCGTCGTGGACGCTGCCTCTGGGTACGCTGCTGTACTACTGCGACGGCGATTACGCCGCGGCGATGATGGCGCCCGCATCGGCGCTGCACGCCAACACACTCGGTGTGCTCAACCTGGGTGATGGCTCGCTTACCACATTAATCGAGGATCCTATCGAGGGCACGGGATATGCATTCTACGATGTCCGTGCCGGCGACGGCGTATTCGCGTGGGTTGAGATGAACTTTGCCAATTCATCGTGGAAGCTCTACGCTCAAAATCTGTCGGGCGCTTCGCTCTCTGGCGACGTGGTTGAGCTCGATCGAGGTGGCAAGGACTATGATCCGCCCCTGTTCACGGCGTTCGGGTCATCGGTCATCTGGTATAAAATGCCTTCGGCAGGCGGCAATAAAACGAGTAGTGATTCGTTTTGCTATCGTCGCTCGCTTGATGAATCCAAGGCCGAGGTAATTTGGAAATCGACGGGCCGCTTTGCATCGGCCCCGCGCGCGAGCGACGGCATTTTGACCATCTCGCCGCGTGTCCGCAACGACGAGGGCGTCTACTACGGCATAACGGCAATCGATCTGACCGACGGCAACAACACCAAACGTGCCCAGCTAGTTCTTCCCTCGTCAGTCTCGCCTTTCGAGGCCGTATATATGGGCGATACCTTCGTGTTTTCTATCGAGGCGGCCTATAGTGGCGTGGGCAGCCTGGGCAACATGGGCACGTATATCGGTAATGAGGGAGGGCCGTATCTCTTCCTGTCCCGCGAGCCGCTTGCATGTGCGGCTGGCAAGAAGAATAAATACCTTGTTAAGGTACAGGCGTCGCATTTCCTGATCGACACCTCTGCCAAGACCTATGGCTCGCTGCTGTCGCCCGACCGCGCTTTGGAGTATGGCGATTATCCAGCTACGGCGGGAAAGTCGGACTCATTCCTTACGTACGCCACGGTGCGCAACAGCCAGGGTATACCAGAGACAGTCACTGCACGCCTATTCTCTCTTTAAGCTTAGAGGGGTTAAAAAGGCGCCAACAGGGGAATAAACGCGTTGTAATTGTGAGTACCGCCCGCCGAGCTGCCGCGTCATAGCGGCATCTGGCGGGCTCAGGTGCGTTAAAATGGGCTTGTTCTTAGCTAATTGAGACAGGGGGGCCGTGTTATGGCTTCAGATGCAAAAAAGATTCTGCTGGTCGAGGATGAGAAGGCAATCCGTGACGCCGTCGCTGCCTATCTCGAGCGCGAAGGCTACTGGGTTGTGGGCGTCGGCGACGGCCAGTCCGCGATCGAGGAGTTCGAGAAGCATCAGTTCGACCTGGTCGTGCTCGACCTTATGCTCCCCAAGATCCCCGGCGAGCGCGTTTGCCGCACCATTCGCGATACCTCGGATGTCCCCATCATCATGCTGACGGCTAAGGGCGAGATCGAGGACCGTATTATCGGTCTTGAGCTCGGCGCCGACGACTATCTGATTAAGCCGTTCTCGCCGCGCGAGCTCGTCGCCCGCGTTCGCGCTCTGTTCCGCCGTGCCCATCAGGCCGACGAGCCCGCCGTCGAGGTACTCGACTTCGGCGATCTGGTCATCGATATCTCGGGCCACAAGATCTTGGTCGAGGGCAAGGAAGTCGATCTGACGGCTTCCGAGTTCAAGCTGCTCACCACGCTTGCCCGCCATCCCGGCCGTGTGTATAACCGCATGGAGCTGGTCGAGAAAGTGCTCGGGTATGACTTTGAGGGCTATGAGCGCACTATCGATAGCCACGTGAAGAATCTTCGCGCCAAGCTGGGCGATGATCCCAAGAAGCCCAAGTGGCTCTACACCGTCCATGGTGTCGGCTATCGCTTCGAGGCTCCGGCCAAGACCGATAAGTCGGACGAGAAATAGGGAAATCACATATGACACCTGCGCGCTTTGAAATCGGACAAAAGCACAAGCAGGAGAGCGAGGCGGGTTCCAAGGCTAGTTGGAACACGCCTCGCTCCGATTCACGGCCAACGATGAGCTATCCCTCGCGCATGGCACTTGCTTTTGCTCTGACATCGCTCATGACAGTATTGGTGCTGGTGGGCGTTGTCTCTGTTGTGTGGGGCACGGTCTTTTCGGATTACACACGCTCCAATATCGTCGAAATCGCAAATTCCGCTGCCGAGAAGTTGGCAACCTCATATGAGGAAAACGGCTCTTGGACCGCGGGAGAACTGCGCACGGTCGCAACGTCGAGTTTGGTTTCCGACGATCTGGGCATGCAGGTCGTCAATAAAAAGGGCGTGATCGTTTATGACGATTCCTGGCCCTCGGCAAGCGCCACCGCCGATGTACGCGAAAACCAGGCTACGACCGACGACACGAGCGGCAAGAGGGCATCGCATAGCCCGGTCTCGTCTGCTCCAACCGACTCCGATAGCGTTGCTAACGTCGAGATTGTAACGTCTTCCGGCGAGCATGTCGGACAGGTAAAGCTGTGGGCCATCGGCTCCGACGCTCTGCTCACCAAGGCGGACTCTGCGTTTAGGGAGAAGACCTTTAACGCCATGGCCCTCGCCGCGGTTGTTGCAATCTGCATTTCGGTCGTTATCGGATCGCTCGTGTCGCGCATGCTCACCAAGCCGATTCATCGCATCACCAGTACCGCAAAGCAAATCCGTGACGGCGACCTGTCGGCTCGCACGGGACTGCGCGGTGATGACGAGATCGATCAGCTGGGTGAGACCTTCGATGAGATGGCCACTTCGCTCGAGAAGGATATGAAACACGAGAAGCGCCTGACCTCAGACGTTGCACACGAGCTTCGCACGCCGCTTATGGCCATGCTCGCAACGGTCGAGGCCATGCAGGATGGCGTGTATCCCACCGACGATGAGCATTTGGAAACCGTTGCTTCCGAGACGCGTCGCCTGGCTCGTCTGGTGCAGCAGATGCTCGACCTGTCGCGCATGGAAAACAGCACGGCTCCGCTCAACCTTGAGCCGGTGGACATGGTTCCTTTCGTGCGTTCCATCGTTAATGCCCAGGAGCGCCTGTTTGTCGACCGCGATCTGCGCCTGCGTTTTGCGGACGAGACCCAGGGTCACGACGATGTCGTCGAGGCCGATCCCGACATGATCACGCAATGTGTTATCAACCTCATGAGCAACGCCATGCGCTACACCCCCGAGGGCGGTTGGGTCGTGGTGTCGGTGCTCAGTGACCGCAAGCACGTCAGCATTGCCGTTTCTGATACCGGCATCGGTATTGCCAAGGACGATTTGTCGCGCATCTTCGGGCGGTTTTGGCGCGCCGATGCCAGCCGCGCCCGCGAAGCTGGCGGCCTGGGCGTTGGCCTCGCCGTGACCAAGCAGATCGTCGAGCGTCACCATGGCTACATATCCGTGGAGTCGGAGCTTGGAAAGGGTACGACTTTTACAATTCATCTGCCCCGCGAGCACACGGCAGACGCGGCATCTACTACAATGGAGCACTAGCTTTTCGTTATTCGGTGAAGGAGGGGCCGCGTCCCTGCCGCTCCGAGTTTGCGAAAACATGCGGGAAAGAACCCGCATTTCTGTCGTATTTAGGTAAGGAGTGACTCACGTGACAACGATGGAGCGTCGTCCGGATTCCCGTGGCAAGGTTCGTGATATTTACGATGCCGGTGAAAACCTGCTGATGGTCGCCACCGACCGCATTTCTGCGTTTGACTTCATTCTTCCCGACGAGATTCCGTTTAAGGGAGAGGTACTCAATCGCATCTCGGCATTCTGGTTCGATAAGTTTGCCGACATCGTCCCCAACCATCTCGTTTCCATCGACCCGGCGGATTTCCCCGAGGAGTTTGCTGAGTATCGTGACTACCTCGCTGGCCGCGCCATGCTGGTTAAGAAGGCCCAGACGATTCCTATCGAGTGCATCGTCCGCGGCTATCTGACCGGTTCGGGCAAGAAGACCTACGACGAGAACGGCACCGTCTGCGGCATCCAGCTGCCTGAGGGCCTGACCGAGGCTTCCAAGCTTCCCGAGCCGCTGTTCACGCCGTCCACGAAGGCCGAGATCGGTGACCACGACGAGAACATCTCGTTCGAGCGTTGCTGCGAGATCGTGGGCGAGGATATCGCCACGCAGATTCGTGACCTTTCCCTCAAGATCTACAAGGCTGCCGCCGAGTACGCCGCGACCCGTGGCATCATCATTGCCGACACCAAGTTCGAGTTTGGTGTTATTGATGGCAAGGTCACGCTGATCGACGAGTGTCTCACGCCCGACTCCAGCCGTTTCTGGCCTGCTGCCAGCTACGAGGAGGGCAAGATCCAGCCTAGCTACGACAAGCAATTCGTCCGCAATTGGCTCAAGGCCAACTGGGATATGACGGGGGAGACCCCGCACCTGCCCGCCGAGGTCATCGATGGCACGTCCGAGCGCTATCGCGAGGCCTTCCAGATCATCACGGGCTCCCAGTTCACAAGCATGAAGGAGAACGCATAAGTGAGTACCCGTAGCGCCACGAACAAGCGCACGCAATCCCACGAAGTTACCGGGGTTGCGCGCAAGTCTGCCGCATCTGCTAAGCCCGCCCGCCAAGCAGCGAGCTCCGTTCGCGTCGTGCCGGCTTCGTCTAAGGCACGCCGCAAAGAGCTCGAGAAGGGCGAGAACCTCGAGGGCCTCTCTAAAGAGGAGAAGCGCGCCCGCAAGGCTAAGCAGCGCGCCAAGGAGGACCGCATCTATACGGTGTCGAATATCCTCCTCAAGCAGGACGAGGACTACACCAAGCGCCGTCGCATCTGGTGGATTGTGCTCGCCATTGGCATGGTGCTCGTCGTGGCAATTTGGGCCTCGCTGTACTTCGCTCCCGCTGGCATGGTGTCCAGCCCTGTCCAGATGGTCGGCATTGTTTTGTCCTACGTCATCATTTTGGGCGACTTTATCTATGACTTCGCTCGTATTCGTCCCTTGCGCAACATGTACCGCGCGCAGGCCGAGGGCATGTCCGAGAACAAGCTCAATGCTCTTATTGAGCGCGCGGCTGCCGAGGAGGACAAGAAGGACTCCAAGAAGAAGTAGCGTTTGCATACATACTTATCGCTAAGATATAAGGCGCGTCGTTTTTGCGGCGCGCCTTTTTACTGTTCTATAGATAGATGGAGTGGCACATGATTCGAGCTGCCCTGACGGTCGAAGAGGCTCTGGAGGGCATGAAGGCCCTGGAGCCCAAGATTAAAAACTACGCGCGCCTGGTCGTCCGCAAGGGCGTAAACGTCAAGCCCGGCCAGGAGGTCGTCGTTCAGTCTCCGGTCGAGTGCGCGCCGTTTGCGCGCGTGGTGGTCGCGGAGGCCTATGCTGCCGGCGCCGGCCACGTGACGGTCATTTGGGCCGATGATGCCGTGACGAGGCTCACGTACGAGCATGTCGAGAAAAGCTATTTTGAGCAGACGCCCGAGTGGAAGCGCATGCAGCTGGATTCCTTGGCCCAGGATGGTGCCTGCTTTGTCTTTATCGAGGGTGCGGATCCTGCGGCCCTCAAGGGCATCGATCCAGCCAAGCCGGCCGCGGCATCAAAGGCGAGGAATACGCAGTGCAAAGTTTTCCGCCGTGGACTGGATTACAACATCAATCCGTGGTGCATCGCCGGCGCTCCGGTCGTGGCTTGGGCGCACGAGGTGTTCCCGGGAGACGCCGATGAGGTTGCAATCTATAAGCTGTGGAATGCGATTCTGCACACCGCGCGCGCCGATGGCCAGGACCCAGAGAGCGACTGGGAACTCCATGACGCCGCATTCGAAAAGAACCTGCGTTTCCTGAACGACAATCGTTTCGACTACCTGCATTACAACGCGGCAAATGGAACCGATCTGACGATTGGCATGACGAAAGGTCACGAGTGGGCCGGCGGCAAGGGCAAGACGCCCGATGGGCACCCCTTCTTCCCCAACATTCCCACCGAGGAAGTCTTCACTTCGCCCGATCGCATGCGCGCCGACGGTATCGTGTACTCGGCCATGCCGCTCATCCATCACGGCAATAAGGTCGAAGATTTTTGGATTAAGTTCGAGGGCGGCCGCGTGGTGGACTACGACGCCCGCGTGGGCAAGGCAACGCTCGCAAGTATCATCGATACTGACGAGGGCGCTGCTCACCTGGGAGAGGTCGCGCTCATTTCCAAGAACACGCCGATCCGCGAAAGTGGTGTTCTGTTCTACGATACGCTCTATGACGAGAACGCTAGCTGCCATCTCGCGCTAGGTGTCGGTTTCCCCGAATGCATCGAGGGTGGGTATGACATGTCCAAGGAGGAGCTCCTGGAGCATGGCGTTAACGTCTCGAGCACGCACGTCGATTTTATGATCGGCACGGACGACATCGATATTACGGGCATTACGCCTGATGGACGTGAAGTTGTGATTTTCCAGAACGGCCAATGGAGTTGGGAATAGTCCCAGACCGTGGTACAATGCCACCCGCGGGCCGTTAGCTCAGCTGGCAGAGCAGGGGACTTTTAATCCCAAGGTCCAGGGTTCGAACCCCTGACGGCCCACCATAGTTTACGCAGGTCAGAGACGGTGTTGTCTCTGACCTTTTTCTTTGCGTACCCCGCGAGTACCCAAAACGGTACCCCTCAAATCACGTGGATTCCATAATTCTGGCCTGTCCGTAGAGGAACATAGCGTCCCGATGGTCGGACGGATGGATCGTTGTTGATGCGTCCGTCCACCCGTCCGAAGGGGCAGGGGCCAGCCCGAGTGAGTGCGAGCGTTCTGCGCGCTTTCGACAGCCGTAGGGGCTCCATACCTAGCCCCAGGCTGTCGAAAGGGAGTTGAACGCTCGCTTCGGTGCGGTCACGTGTGCTGCGCAGTTTCGATGCTCTCGATCGCTTGATGTGCGTTTAAAACATTGCTGCTGCTCATATATCTTTATATATATCTTTAAAAATAGGAAAGTAACGTGACGTTACACTTGTGAACTGACTACCTGCATTAACGGACATCTGTTGCCTGCATTGAAGGGTAGGTTTAAAAGTAACGTGACGTTACACATGTGTAACTTGACGTTACACCTACCTGTAACTTGACGTTACACCTACCTGTAACGTGACGTTACACCTTGAGTAACTCCAGGGTGTAACGTCACGTTACTTTTAAACCTACCCTTTAGAGCGCGAAAAGCCGCCGCGCAAGAAAGCGCGGCGGCTAGCTAGTCACTCCAACCTCTGCGCATCGCGACTTCGAGAATCGTGGCGTATCGGAGCTGCAACACTCCGTCAGCGGAGATGATTAGTCCACGCTGTTTGAGAGCCTTTCGAGCACGGCAGATGCTCGGTCTTTTCACGCCAAAAAAATCAGCAAGCTCGCCATCCGTTCCTTTCAATCCTGGGACGGAATACTTTCGACGCGTCCCGTATCGTTGCCAATACCGTATCTGCAGTAGGATCTCAAGTTCCAGCTGACCACGAGCGGCTAGGTATAGCCAACGGACGGTCTTATCGGCTTCGAGCCGCTTTCGGGCCTCGGTCTCGGCTTTTGTTGCGGCGGCACAGATTTGTGGTGCTTTAGAACCCCTGAGCTGCGCTAATCGTTCGGGTGATATAGTATTTTCAATGCGAATCGTCCCTGACGGGATGTTTGGTGCCGGCGGAAGTAGTGATTCCGCCGGCACTTCTTTTTTCGGCGGATCGTCGGCCACTGTTATCGCCTCCGTTTTCTCTTGCCGCGCGGGCGTCCTCCGCGTGCTCCGCCCACGATCATCTTTCCATATCTAACGAGCTCAGTTTCGATTGTGGGAATATACAGTGATCCGTCGTCGCCTATAAAGACGAGTCCGGCAGTAAGCAGCGCGTTCAGATGTTCGGCCATGACAGTCGATTTTCCATGGCTGCCCAGCAGCCACTCTGCTAGCTGCCCGTAGTTGAGTGGTAACGCGTGTCCCTTGTAGCGTGATGCTAATGAGCACAGCCCCAGCCACACGCCCATGTCGGCGAATGCCTTATCGCTGCGGGCTGCTCGCAACCGCGCGAATTCGTTATTGTCCTTCAGCGGCATTTTGATCCGCAGAGATGGTAACTGTATGTTCAGTGCTGCTTCTATGGCCTCACCATCGCTTATCGAACGGGCCATTATGCCGCCCCTTTATCGGCGGCGCGCAGGCCGCAGATGTTCAGTAGGTCATCTCGGTTGAGCTTCCAGCAGCGTCCGATTTGAACGCCACGAATTTCTCCCCGATCGACCATGCGGAGCAGGTGCTTGGCACTGATGCCAATAGCGGCTTCAGCGGTGGTAGGCGTGATGAGCAGCGGTAGGGTGTCGTATTCGCCTGCACGGAATCTATCCGCGATAGCCTGTTCTGATTTGCGCATATATGCGCTCCTTTCTGACCCGAGAGGGCCCTATAAGACTGTTCGGCTTTTGCCGCTAATAAAAGCCTAGGTGGGGTTTGGGCACCATGCGCACTCTTTTGGTGCCACGTGGTGCCAATTTTGGTCGCAAAGTTTTTCCCTGCATGTCTATGGTTTCTAGAGCGTGGGTTTCGCCCCGCACGGCGCCGGGTTTTAGGGCAGAGCCCTAACAAGCGCCGAACCGTAGGTTTCGGCGTGTACGCGGACGGGCAAAACGCAGTTTTGTACGGCAGCGTACGACTCTTGCGTATTTCAAAAAACTACCCTTACGGCCATTTCGCCCGACTTCGTCTGTCCCGCTCTAAACGGTGGGTTTCCGTACTCGAGCCCGCCTTTCGCCTTTCGCCGAAAGGCGGGCCTTATGAGGGATCGTCTAGGGATGCTTTTTCAAGGTTGGCAAGCATCCAGCCCATGACCTTCTCCTCGTCCATTTCGAGATAGATCCGACAACCTTCCTCGTCCCTGTTGCGATAGGGCTTCGAGCGCCTGACGACATAGCCCGCCCTTTCCAGTTGGTCTGCCAGGCAGCTGGCCTTAGCAGTTTCACCGCTTATCCTGAATTCGAGCATGGTTCACCTCCGTATCATTGTCCCAATAGTCCGACTAGTCTTATTGGAAAACAGCTGTCTAGCTGGTCTTTTGTTCAAATCAGAGCCGATTTGCGGCTCTGAAATAGGATGTCTGGAGCCGATGGACGGTCTTTGTTTTTTCGGACTAAAAATCGGTATCTGGACGCCGCGTAGCCCTATTCTCCGGCAGCGCGTAGTTCCAAGATTTCAGCAACGGGAGGCGCCGCGGTCATTGTTGCCGCCACAGCATCCATTGCCGTTCGTTTCGCCTGGGCATTCACGCCCGTGTAGATATTCAGCGTCATCGCGGCGTTGGCGTGGCCCAGGAGCGAGGATACGGACTTGATGTCCGTCCCCGCGAGGATCGCTGCGGTGGCGAACGTATGGCGCAAATCATGGAACTTGGGCGGCTCGCCCTCCGAGCCCACCAGCCCCAGCTGCCGAACCGTGACGGCCCAGTGCCGCGACAGGCGCTCGGGAGCCATGAACTCGCCGTCAGGACCGCCCAGGACGAACATCGATCGCTCGAACGGCACGCCTGCCTTAAAGCACTCGGCGCGTGCTGCGGTCAAGCGGCGTGTAAGGATCCCCGCGACTTCATCCGGCATGGGGATGCTCCTGCGACTGCCACCGTTCTTGGGTTCCTTCTCGTAATGTCCGTTCTCTCCGAAGCCGATAGATGCCTTGACGTGCAGTATCTTCTGGTCGAAGTCAACGTTACGCCACCGTAGCGCAAGAAGCTCGCCGCGCCGCATACCCGTGAGCAGCGCGAGGTAGATGCCAACGTTTTCGGGGCAATCTCGAGCGATTGAGAGGAATGTGAGCAGCCGTCCGCGCTCGCGCTCATCCAGCGCGTTGGGCTCACGGTGACGGGCCTTGGGCACGCGAACGCAGTCAACGGGGGAGTAGTCGATCACACGGAGCCTGCCGACAGCATCGCGGTAAGCGGCCTTGAGCAACGTCACGCTCTTTCGGATGGTGGACGGCTTGTAGCCCTCCTCAACGGCCCAGTTAATCCAGTTCTGAGCTGCGGTTACGTCCAGTGAGTCGAACTCAATGCCGCCGATCCTGCGCTCAACGAGCCGAGCGGCACCGCGGTAGTCGTAGACGGTCGAGGACTCAATCGAGCCAGATGCACTGAGCATGTCGATATAGCCGTCTAGCAGGTCTTTTACCGTCTTGTGTGCCATACTGCCGAGTTTGAGCTTCTTTTGCGCAAGGTCCTCCATCTCCTCGCGCCACTCCCTTAGCTCGGCTTGGGCCGCACGTTTCGATTTAGCGGCCATGACCTTGCTGACCTGCCCGTACGTCCCGTCCTGCTTCTTAAACTTCAGGCGTCCGCGCCAGCCACCGTTGCGATATGGCAGCAGACAGGACGAGGTGTAGTAGCGCTTTGGTTTCATCGATACCCCACAATCGCGGTGTGTACCCGCTGCGTACCGCGCGGAGTACCCGTGTTAAATAAACCCGCTCAGGCCGCGCAGTCCGTCTAGTCGAACGAAACCGCAGGTAAGAGTGGGTGTAAGGTATCACTGCTCAAGAGCTAAAGCAAACGGGATTTCGCTTTTAATCCCAAGGTCCAGGGTTCGAACCCCTGACGGCCCACCATAGAATAGAAAGCGATCGACTCCGGTTGGTCGCTTTTTTTGTTGCCGGTGCACGGGTTCGAACCCGTCGGGGCGCGGAGCGCCGCAGCGGCCGCCTGCGGAGCAGGCTGAACCCCCGACGGCCCACCCAAAGAAAGGAAAACGAAATGAAAACAGACAGATACGGAATTAGCGGCAGCACATTAAAGATAATAGCGGCCATTTCGATGGTTCTCGATCATGTAAGCAGGATCGTCCTGACCAATGGAATCATGACTCACACATCGTACAATCAGATATCAGACGAGCAGTGGGCGATTCTAAGCGAGGCTTCGGATGTGCTTCATGTTCTTGGCAGAATTGCATTTCCCTTATTTTGCTTTTTGATAGTTGAGGGATTTTTGCATACTCATGACATAAAGAAGTACCTGCGAAATATGCTTGTCTTCGCAATCATTGCGGAGCCCATATACGATTTCGTTCAAACCGGGCAACTATTCGACCTTCGGCAACAAAATGTTATGTGTGAGCTCCTGCTTTCCTTGGTCTTTTTGATTATTCTGGAAAAGATACAAAGTCTTTCAAAATGGAAGAGGCACATCGCAGAATTTGCTCTGATTGTTTTGATAGCACTGGCAGCTGAATACACTAAACTAGATGGCGGCGTGTATGGCATTCTGCTTGTGGCTGCATTCTATTTATTCCACGACAGCAAGGCCAAGATGCTCTTTGCTGCAGTATGCGCAGTGCTCCTTTCGTCATGCCATATAGTTGGCGGCGGATTTGAGTTTGCTACAGCTAATGTATTTAATCCTGATGTTGCTGCCGCGGTCGTTTCGTTGCTGCTTATCAATCTTTATAATGGCAAGCGAGGGCTGAAGCTGAAATACTTCTTCTACATTTTCTATCCGGCACATCTTGCTCTGCTTTATGGCGTCTCACTTATTGTTTTGAACTGTCTTTAATAACTCTCAAACAAGTCTCTGAAAGCAGAAACAAACTGACCCTAAGACTGCTTGTGAATTTCCGGAAGACCTGAGAGATGCGAGGATAGACAACGAGGGCTGCAGAAAGATGCTTCTCAGTTCTCTGGCGGATCGCACGTATCTGTATGAGGATCACTTCCGCACACTCATTAATAGCAGTGATAAACACGGCAGATCCTCAAAACATGGGGCTGCGGAGGTCGAACGATGCTTCGACAGCATGAATGGCAGCGAGAAAGTGAGTTCGGAAACATCCCTTGGATGCTCCACCATAGAACAGAAAGCGATCGACTCCGGTTGATCGCTTTTTTGTTGCCGGTGCATGGGTTCGAACCCGAACTTCTCTATATATAAGAACGCTTGGCGAACAAAACCTGCCTTTTACCGACGGGAAACAAATAGCTGATGCTTTTGGAGTAAAGTGGCGCTCCAGAGATGACCGATGCCTTAACACCTATAAACCAGCTGGTCATCGCCAATATCAGAAGCCAATGCTTCAGTTATAACCTCAGGGACGCGACTGAGGGACATATTCATTTGTGAACAAAATATGGAGTGCCAGATTCCCGCCCACGGCGCCCCTCCGGTCTGGCAATATATCTCCTTGCCGCGCGGCCCGGTCGAACCGGGAACCAGCGCAGGCGTGCACCTTGAGAACCGGATACTGCGAGGATGGACACACAAGCTGTGTCGCATCCGGGCAGACATCGAACCATTTGAAATGGTCTAACTTGGATTTGTTTTTCGCAAGGCCGCCGAGAGGCGGCCCCGAGAAATTCCTTTTCCTATACTAAAACCATATGAATCGAACGGAACCGATCAGCGAATGACTGAGAGGACCGGACGGGCTCGAAGCCCAGATATTTTGGACGG
>SKEW01000375.1_pt1 | contig 46526 bp, 47 predicted proteins | sample 4841441 | NCBI WGS metagenome assembly SKEW01 (sample SAMN11008799, study PRJNA524170) | human gut metagenome | isolation source: fecal sample from pouch patient p41 | place: Israel: Tel-Aviv | reverse complement strand
ATGCCAACTGATGTTGCTACTCCTTTTCCTGCAAGCATTTTACCATCTCGGTCTAATATTTCTCCTCTCTCCGCTTTTGATGTAGTAACACTTATTTTATCATCACTCTCTAAATCTGGAAAAATCAAACTATCCTGCCATACTAATTTATATCCCTGTTTCGTTTTCTTCAGTTCTGCCATATTGTCAAATTGTATTGTTCCGGCAATTGTATTACATGATGTTTCATACGAAAGCGTAACTGTATCTGCTTTTTTCTCTTTCACAGTTACATGACTGATTTTGATGTCACTGACCTCTATTCCCTCGTATATCTTAGAATTTCGTTGTATGTACTCTTCTTTTGTCAGATAAACTTTTTCATCTGAATCTATCATAGTGTACATTACTTCATATTCCTTTTTTTCAATATGGTTCATATATTCCATAAGTGTATTTTCTGGTGATTCCGTTATAGTCCTTTTTAATAAAATACCTCCTGAAACAGCAATTACTGTTATAGCCACTATCAGCCCAAAAATCTTACAAGTGTAAGATTTTTGGGTGCTTTGCTTTTTCCGTTTTCTTTTCATAGATACCCCTTTCTTCTAATTATTTTATTTTTCTAAATCTTACACCTGTAATATTTAGAAGTCAAGTCTATTTTTAGGAATTGTATACAACGGATTCAATATTAGACTATCATATTCTTTCTCCTGCCTTTTAATATGCCGGAACACCGTATCCATAGATGTTACTGCTTCCAATACTATAACTCCGTCTTGCCACCTTATCTCCACTGTTTCCTTCAATGGTATTGACGGTTCCAGCGCTGACACTCTCTACAATTCCAACGTGGTCAATCGTTCCATTATTTCCCCAGTCAAAGAAAATAATATCTCCTGCCACCGGGGTATAACTTCCGTCACGGAACCTTCCTTTACTTTCAAACCACTTCACACCGTCCGAACAAAGAGAGAATTTCGGAATGACTCCACTCTGAATATAACCACTCTGGTCGGCACACCAAGACACAAAGCAGGCACACCACTCTACCCTGCTTCCGAAGCCATACCAGTTCCAGTAGGTTGTTCCACCTTTTCCTTCCTGCGATGCTGCCACTTGAACGATTGCCTGATTACCGATGCCTGTCGGGATTCTTCCAAATGCATAATACTGAAGCACATGCGGCACATACTGCTTATCTCCATAACTGCTCCACCCCATTCTCTGTGCCATCATATCGGAAAATTCTGCTGCATTTGCAAGGGTATATCCACCTCTGGCTTTCGCCCATTCCAGATATCCATTTCCATAATTGTAACTTTGCAATGCCAGTTTAATATTTTCCATATCCAGAGAATTTTTTACTCCTGCACGTTCCAGACAACTTTTTATTTCTTGCACACCACAGGAAATCGAATACTCTGGATCCGTGATTCCATTCGGCTGTCTGGGATACTTTGTATTAAAGCTCCCTTCTGAACACTGCATCGGATCAAGTCCTCTCCCACCGGATTCCTGCATCATAATCGCTTTGATCAGTTCCACATATTCTCCAATACCATATTGATTTGCATACTGACGGATTAGTGGTTCGTATGCTTCTACTTCTGCACTAACCGAAGAAACCGTACTGGAATTATCCCCACCTGTCATGCATAGAAATCCACCAAATAAAATGACGATAATCAAAATCATAACCGCAATCCAACCACCTGCAGTCAATGCACTCAGTAATACTTTTGTAGCTTCAATCAACGCTTTTATTGCATGTGTTACCGCTTTTGCTGTCTTTTTCACTGCAATCCTGGTATTCTGTGCAGTCTGCCTTGCTGTCTGCACTGCTTTTTCTGCTTTTTTCATAGAATAATGCATTGCCCGGACAGAAGCATTTGCAGTCTGCTCCGATGTCTTAATGCTGGTCTTTGCCGTCTGTTCTGCAGTCTTGACTGATTTTCCAGATGTCTTGATGGTACCCTTTCCGGTATTCTTTACAACCTGCTCCGATACTTTCCCGGTCTTAATGGTTCTTTTATCCCGCTCAACAGTCTTGATTTTTTTTACAGCAAGTTTTTTTCCCTGCTCCTGTGCCTTTTCCCCGCCTGAAGGCGGTACTGGTCGGATTTGTTCTTTCGGCTGGTAAACTGTTTCTTCGCCTGCCAAAGAAACAGAAGCTTTCTCTTTCTTCCGTTCAATAATCTTTCCTGCCTGTCTACGTACCTGATGCCCTGTTTCGTGAAAGATGCGGTCAGCATACTCGCTGGCCGCATCTTCTGCATAACCTACCGGATTATTCTCTCTATCACTGGATTTCTCCGTCGATTGCATGACAGTTTCTTTTGTTCTGACATAGGAATGTTTGACATGGTCTGTCACCGTAACCGTCTTATCTAATACTTTAATATCCTTATGGACTTGGCGTGTTTTTATCTTACGATCCATCGCTTTCCTCCATTTGAATCTTTATCTAGCGTTCATGATTAGTTTCTTTTTTATTCACCTGTGGCAGTTCCCGGCAGTATTCCGGATACTTTATGCGGATTGCTTCATAAAAATATGGTGCATGACCACAATCAAACATCTCGTATGGGGTAAACAGACTTTCTTCTCCTTTCTCCACATATCCATTCCACAAGTTAAATGCCAGTCTCGTCAATCGTGCCGAACCGCCTGTCTGCCACCCTTCATGCAGTGCTTCCGGTTTAATCAAACGCTCCTTAAAATCAAACATGCGGTCAACATGATTTCTGGTATCTTCAGAAATTCCCACACAATAGAAAAATGAACTGTAATAACTGTCGTGCTTTCCGCATTTTGCTAACATCTGATAAAAAAAACTTTCATGTTCCTTTGATGAAAATCTGATTTCTGACATATTTTTCTCCTTTTCCGGCACTAAAAAAACGCCACAAATTGTGACGATTTCCGGTGCCATTCTCTTAAATTGATTATTGAAGTTACATTCTTCCTCGGTTGATACTGTCCTCTCCCGGCTTTGTGGTCATCAGTTTATACAACCTTGTATTGGTCGGGAATCTATTGACGAACGGTACAAGTGAACTTCCGTATTTCACCAAACCGCAACCGGCATCTGCATTTGTGATATATCCCATTTGCTCAGTGGAGATATTCAGAAGTGTTGCCAACTTTGCTCTGTCCGGCTCTGCCTGATTAAGCATCACGATATACTCACTGTTGGAAATCATCGTACTTGCAAGAACAGAATCTAACAGATATTCCACGTTCTGGGTAATTGCTGTCGGAAATGCATTACGCTTACGAAATCTTCGCCATGCAGAGTTAAAAAATGCTCCGGAATACTCATTTTCAAATACTACATGAAACTCGTCTAAGAAAATATGAGTTCGCTTTCCCTGTTTCCAGTTCTCTGTTACCCGGTTCAGCATTGCATCAGTGATAACCAGAAGTCCCATGGTCTTTAGCTGCTTTCCTAAATCCAGAATGTCGTATACCATGATACGGTTATTCACATCAACATTACTTTCATGTGCAAATGCGTCCAGACTTCCATTTGTAAATAATTCTGATACCAGTGCCAAATCCTGTGCTTCCGGTTCTTCCTGTTCCAGAAACTTTTCACGCAACACCCGTAAAGTCGGCACTGCTCCGCCATGCTGATATTCCTCATAGACTTCCCCTACACATCGGTCAATAATGGAACGTTCCTTCGCATTGATCCCTTTTTTATCCAACTGCTCAAACAAAGATAAGATAAACTGTGACTTTTCAATTACCGGATCACCGCCATCTCCATATCCGTCTACCATATCCATTGCATTGATGTGGTCCCTGCTTCCTGCAGCAATACGAACCACTTCTCCGCCCATTGCTTCAACCAACGATGCATACTCTCGCTCTGGATCACAAATCAGGACATCGTCCTGCGTTGCCAGTGCCAGGAATACAATCTGCATTTTTGCATTAAAGGATTTTCCACTTCCCGGCACACCTAAAAGGAATGAGTTCGGGTTCAGGAGTTTTTCTTTATTGCACATGATTAAGTTATGAGAGATTGCATTTTCTCCACAATAGATGCCGCCTGCGTCCATAATCTCCTGCACCCGGAATGGCATCAACACTGCCACGCTCTCCGATGTCAGCGTGCGGACTGCCGGAATCTTTCGGTGTCCGATGGGAAGTGCTGTATTTAGTCCGTCCATTTGCTGAAATTTCAAAACTGAAAACTGGCATAACTTTTTCCGTCCAATGGTCAGAAGTGTTTCCGTATCTGCGTCAAGCTGCTTTTTCGATTCTGCAGTATGCACCATAGTCAGTACACCGAACATCATACGCTGGTCACGTGTAGTCAGATCATCCATGAACTCTTTACTTTCTTTTCTCTGCTGTTCCAAGTCATAAGGAATCACTGCGGAAAAGTTATTGTTGGCATTCTGCCGTCTCTGCCAGTTTGTGATATTCGTCTCCACACCAAGCAGACGTTTTTCCACTTCCTGCACTGCTTCATCAGTAGGAACAGGAATCACATCAATGCTCAACATCAGATTTCGATTCATGTCGGTCAGTTCTGCTATCATATCGTCTTTAATGTAAGAAGCATACTCCCGAAGAAAGAGTACCCTTCCGTAACGCTCTCCCATGCGGAAATAATCTTTTTCAAATTCAAAAGTATCCGGGCAGATATAATCTTTGAAGCTGTGCCCTTTTCTCATACTCTCCTGAATATCAAAATGGAAACCAGATTCTTCTCCTGTACGGTAAAAATCATGCAGAATCCGTAACTTATCTTCTCCATTTACCTCTGCACATTTGGAACCCAATCTTGCAAAATGGCTGTTCAGCTCTGTTGTCACTCGTGCAAAATACGTTCTGGCTTCTTCGATCGTTTTCTTATAGCAGGATACTGTCATATATTTTTCCTGCACTATGCTGTTTGAACTGGTTGCCTTATCTAAAAGCATGTTGTTGTACTCTTTCCGATATAAATCCAGTCCGTCCTCCTGCATCGGAATCAGAATTGCTTTTTCAAAATCCACTTTATTCAAGCGGCGATTATTGATCGTTATTTTTGTTGTTCCACCGCAATCGAACGAATTTAATAAGTCCATATATTCCAGAAACATGGTTTCTTTATCTACTTTGCTTGCCACCGCGTAGTTGATATCTGTAAATTTATAAGTACGTGCAAATTTATTTCTCCCGATTTTAAATATCCCGTCAGACCAGATGGTCTCGATGGGAATTACCTGCTGTACACTTCTTGGAATTACAAATTTTTCTTTATCCTGCTTAAAGATATTACTCAGCGTTTTTATCATTTTTCTTGCGTCCCTCCTTCTTCAGACTTTCTTTCTCATATTTTTTAATGACTGGTTCTACTGCATCAAAATAAAGATTTTCTGACCGGAACACCAGTTTTTTCGGCATCAGGATTTCCGATTTAATCCATGCCCAGATAAACTGCTCCGCTGTCATTCCATGATATTTTACAAACCCGAACACTACACATGGGGCAGCTCCCAGTACACAAATCCAACTCACTGTTTCCATACTCATGTATGGGTGAAGCAAAAAATAAAGCCCAACGGCAATCCCGCAGGCTAATCCTGAAAAGATAAACTGTCTTAGGGACAATCCGAAAAAGATTGCTTCCGTGTAATCCCTGATTTCCTTGTTAATTTTTACTTCCAAAACGATACACCTCCAAATCGCACATTTGTTATATTTTTCCTGTTCTGTTACACTTTGGGTAAATGAAAGGGGGACTGACCTATGCCAATCACTGTTATGATTTCACTTGTTGTTACCGTTGCTCTATTCCTGATTTCTCTGCTGTTTCGGATTGCTGCCAGATTAAATCTGACCTTACCGCTGTTATACTTTCTTGCTGTTTCCACAATTCTGAATCCATGGACAGCAACTCATGAGAAACTTGCATTTGCAATCCTCTATCTGCTGACTGCCTTTTCTGTTCTCAGCTGGATTTTTGCTCTGCGACGCAAATGGCAGGAACATCAATACTACAAAGCTATGAAAGATGATATGTCCTTCCAGATTTCTCGTGCCAGACAGAGAGGGATTCCTTTAGATTCTGTTCATTTTGATTCTCAGGGGAATATGCGGTATAACAACAGCAACAACATTGTAGAATAAATTTTAAGGATGCTTTCGGGCGTCCTTTTTACAATCCCATCATTTCCCGTACTACCCTGTCTGACATCTTCACTGCTCCGACCAGTACAAGCATATTGAAAATCAATTCTCCAATATAACTCCACACCATAGTCACTGCTGCTGCGTCCGGATCGACTACTGGCGGTGATGATGCAAATAGTGAAAAAATAATGCAGGCAAGCACCACGATTGCTCCTTCCAGACACACTGCTGCATAAGACTTTAAAAAACTTCTTCCGATATTCTGGCTTGGTTCTCCTGCAAAGGAAGATAACGGAATCGGTGCAATGGCTGTATAAAGATATAATCGAAAAAATCTTCCATATACACTCATAATCATAATGAAGCTCAATACCGTAATGAACAGTCCACCGATCAGTGTCACCGCCCATAGTGGGATACTTTCAAAAAATCCACAATCTTCTACTGCCTTTATAATCTCGTCCGGTAATACTGTATCTTCCGTACTTCCAAATCCTGCTGTCTTCATAATCGTACTCGTTATTCCCTGTACAATATTAAAAAGTGCCATCATCAATTCCAATCCATACGTGACTACGCCTTTTGCAATCGCAAAGCGTATAAAAATTTTCAATGCGTGTTCCGGTCTTTTTACCTCTGTGAAACTGCCACAAGTCTTGACCACTCCGACTACAAAGAAAAGCACTAACAAGGCATAGCCGATTGCCTGCAACGCTCCATGAATCTGCACAATCACCTGCCAGATACCGCCACCTTTAAAGTTTTCCGGTGACTGTGTGAGTATCTGCCAGATTTCCGCAAGTTTACTGTTCCAGGTATCCAAAGCATTTTGCAAGTTCTGTACTACCCAGTTATCTGACACGTTCTAAACACCTCCTGTCTTAGTCGGAACGGTGCGGCTCCATATGGGCCTGCACCGTCCCATTTCTTTTATTTTTCTATTCTTCTTAACCCGTAATCAAATTCAAGATTTCTTTTGCAAATGTAATGATTACACCACCTGCTAATGTTAAGAATCCATTGGCTCGCTGACTTGGATCGTGAGATTTCAGTGATAAACCAACCTGCACAATTCCAAATCCCAGTAAAATCATTCCGATAGCACGAATCAGTCCAAAGATAAATGTGGACAGATTATTGATTACGGTCAGTGGATCGTCTGCCGCAAATACGGTACTTGCTCCTGCTGTCATAATCAGTACCATTGCAATATACACTGCCATGGCACGTTTCATTTTTGCTGTCATTGGCAGCTTTTTCGTTACTTTTATTGTTTCTTTCTTCTCCTGCTTCTTTCGCATATCTAACTTCATTTTTTGATAGCCTCCTATATATTTTTCTTGGATTTACTCATATTTCTGTATAATTTCTTCCAAATCTTCATCAGATAATAATTCGTAATCTTCCGATTCCAGTGCATCGTCTGTGAGTTCACCTTCTAAGCTGTCTCCCAGTGAGATACTTGCCACTGCCCGGTCAACTGCTCCATGCAGATATGGTTTTCCGTTTCCGTCAGTTGTAAGTCCCACATTGGGGTGCTTTAAAATATCAAATTTCTCGTCTAAAATTGGTCGTTCTCCACGAATAAAAAGAATCGCATATCGGTTATCCAACATGCGAACTTCATCAGGTGTCATCAGCTCCCGCCCTGTATTCTGATAATTGGTGGAATAATTCCCGGAATGTCCCGTTGACTTTCCATAGGTGTTCGTGTCAATCGTTGCCTTTCCCAGAAGTTCGCTGACATATTTATGCGTCCCCTGCTCGTTGCCACCCAAATATAAAAATTCGTCACAGTTTCCCATAATGCTTTCCCACTGCTTTTCGAACAATGCCTTTAACTGTGCCAGATTCTGCAAAATAATACTGACTGACACTTCTCTGGAACGCATAACGGACAAAATCTTATCGAAGTCATCTGGCAGTGAAACATTTGCAAATTCGTCCATGAGGAAATGCACATGAACCGGAAGTCTCCCGCCGTATTTATGGTCTGCCAGATAGAACAACTGCTGAAATAACTGGGTATACAAAATTGACACCAGAAAGTTGTAACTGGTGTCGTTGTCCGGGATTAACGCAAATAAAGCCACTTTTCGCTCTCCCAGTGATGGCAGGTCTAAATCGTCAGTTGCGGTCAGTGCTGCCAGACTGGATAAGTTAAATTTTTCAAGTCTTGCTGCTAATGTGATTTGAATGGATTTTAATGTCTTGGCACTACCAGAGTGATAATCTTTGTAATACTTCACCGCGATGTGTTCCGGGTTCTTCATTTCCAACCGCTCGAATAGTTCATCAAGTGGTGACTGGTACTGGTCATCATCCTCTCTGACTTCTCCGGCACGTAACATTTCCATTACCATCGGGAAATTCTGTTCTTCCTCTGGTGCTTCATACCGTAAATAGAAAATCAGTGCCAGCAACAGCATGGAAGCTGCAGTATCCCAAAACGGATCGTTCGACTGACTTCCCTTGGGTGTAGTCGCTTTGAATAGGTTCGTTACCAATCTCTGCACATCGTTATCGTCCTTCAAATATACAAACGGGTTATAGCAATGGCTCTTTTCCATGTTGATCAGGTCAAGCACTCTTACCTCATATCCTTTTTCTTCCAGAAGATACCCAGTATCTCTTAGATTTTCTCCTTTTGGATCTAAAACCACAAAAGAAGTATTCGCCTGCATCAGATTCGGCTTTGCAAAAAATCTGGTCTTTCCGGAACCAGAACCGCCAATCACAACCGTCAATACATTTCGCAAATGTTTCCTCATGTTATAACTGATCTGCACATGCATGGTCAGCAACTTATTTTTTGTAAACCGCTTCTCCTTGTATCTGCGATTTATTTTCTTCACATTTCCCCATTTAGCAGAACCATGTTCTTCACCTCGTCGGTAATGTTTCTTGGTAGAAATATAAATCCCGATTCCCATGCCGTAAGACAGCAAAAAAATAAGGACAGTTTTTACACTGTCCCCACATAACCGAATGGAAAACGGATGGTTCATTGCTTCCGGGACTCCATCCAGAATCCCCATAAGACCAGACGAAAGATAAGGTGCGACAAGTAACGCAAACCAGATAACCGGGATAATTCCAATCACCGCCAACATCAGACTGCTCTGCTCATCATCGTTCTTCATGGCTTCTGCGTCCTCGCTTTTCCTTCTCCGGCGGTACTTCGATTTTCTCAATGACTTTCATTAAAACATCATCGACAAGCTCCGTATCTTTTCCCTCTTTCAGCATCTGATTCCGCTTGTCCTTCAGGGAATGGAACACTACACCGCTCTCATATTTGTCCAGTTCTAACGTAATCGTATCACTGCTCATTTTGCATTCTCCTTTCCCGAATTTTTCTAGCGTGCTTCTTTTCTATGTTGTCCTCTGGATTTCTGTTCTTTCTTTTCAGGCTCTGGATTTTCTTTCTTATCTTTCACATTTTCAGAACTGTCTTGCCCGGTTTTTTCAGCCTCTGACTGTCGGTAAGTTGCATTTCGATTCTGATCCAGTACCTTTTCCATTCTTGCGGAAATTGCATTCGCTGCATCTCTGGCTCTGGAAAGTTCCGCCCGCACTTCCTGAGTCTCCATTTTTTCAAAGAACTCTGGTGCATGTGAAAAATCATATCGACTGGTATCTATTCCATATTTTTTACACAACATATAAGACGCACACGATACATGAAATGCATCTTCATTTTTATCATAGTGCGGATTCCCATCCGCATATCCGGCAAATACCAATTCCGGCACAAGATTCTGAAAGATTTCCTGTGCACTCATCCCTTTTCTTACATAAATACAACCTTCTTCCGGTTTAAAAAATGCTCCTTTTTCATCCGGCATCTGTTCTGGTTCTGCTGCAACAATATTTACCGGAGGTGTACTGACTAACGCCCGGATTAAATCATGTTCTTCATATTCTGACTTTTGAATTGTTGTATCGGACATTGTAGTCTGAGAAATATCATATAGCTTTTTCGCATTATAATAATTTCCAACTGTACCATCTTCACGCTTATATGTTTTTCCTGGCTCTAAAATCAGAACTGGATTCTGTCGTTCCATACGTTTTAAATAAAATCCATGATCTCTCCAGTATCCATAGTCACCTAATTTCTGTGCATCTGGTCTTTGTGCCAGAATCAGAAGTGCATTATTGGTAGTATATCGATCAAAGGTACTCTGTACATCCAGATACTTCTGCAGCATTTTCCCATCCGTTGCCACTTGTGCGGTTACCTGCTCTGACAACTCATAGCAGCGATTCCTGTTATTTTTGCTTTCCGCAATAAATGCCTGTACCTTTTCATCCTGTGGTACAGCCGATGCATTTAATAAAGAATCAAAACTATTATCCATAAAATTTACCTCTCTTTCCCTTTCCTTGGTTTTCGTTTCTGTTGTGGCTGCTGGTGGCGAATCTGATTCCGGTCTTTATTTCCCTGATTTCTCACCGGATCATTTCTATTCTCACGCCGCTCCGCTTCTTTCTTCCTTGCATTCTGTATTTCCCGAAGTTCCTTTCTGACCGATGGTTTCTCTGGTTTTTCCGAGATAAATAGCTTAGAAGTACCCTCTGCGGTTTTCTCTTGCCTCTTTGAGGTAGGCTCGGACAGACGGGATTTGGTCGTCTTTGCCAAAGAGGGGTTTTGCTCCTTCCCCTCTTTCTTTACCGGCTCTCCAAAAAGCTCATCCATAAGCTGATCCTCCTTGGATTTCTGCGGATAATCTTTCTCCGGTTCTGCCTGTCCCTGTTTTTCCTGCTGAACCTGTACTTTTTCCGGCTTCTTTTCCTGCTTCTCTGATTTTCCGGCTTTTGCTTTTTCTGCACGTGTCCGCTCAATTTCCGTCTTAATCTTCGCTGCTTCCGTTACAGATGCAAACTGGAATCTATCTACGATACGGTTGATTCTTGGTGCATCTTCTTCCTTTACAATCACATCTACCAGTCCGTCACTGCTTCCTTTGGGATTTCGGACTGCACAATATAACACGCCATATCGCTTTGCTTCCTGCACGAATTGTTTCAGATCACTTTCTTTCACCGAAAATACCGTCAGTGGTCTACCTGATTTAACCAATGTTTCAAGTCTTACTCTGCCTTTTGTCTTTTTCTTCTCTTTTAAGACTGTATACAGCATCACTGCCAGATGCTTCGCACCTGTACCACTGATCTTCAATGCTGCTTCACCGACTTCCAACGACATTCGTACCACCTGATCAGCGGCTTCGCCTGATGTGTTCATGGCTTTGTTCCTCCTTCTTCTCTTTTTCTTCCCGCACCGTCTTAAATTTTTCTTCGATTACCTTGGAACGTGCGGCGATTCCATCACAAAGTGCTGTCTTCTTTCTGAGCATTCCGATTTTCTCTGTCAGAACTTTTATCTGCTCTTTCATTTCCTCTATTTCTTCTTCCGGTCTGTCTGCCCGAATCTTATAACGCAAGTACTTCCGTTCCTCCGCACACTGCTCCATTTTCTTCTGCAAACTTTCTTTCAACAAAAAAAGCTGCTCCGCAGTATCAATGTGATAATGGCAGAGCAGCTTCGTCTCTTTTGAAATGGTATTCAGTTTTAACAAATCCTCCCGGAACAATACATGCACCTGTTTGGCAGATATTGACAGGCGGTTCTTCGGCAGGATTCCTAAAAGATAACAGTAGTGCAGATACAATCCCCGAAGCCCTCTGATTTTTCTTGTCTGCTTAAAGTTGCCGGATACCTGAATCCGGTAATACTTCCCAACTGAAATTTTCTTCTCGGCAGGTAATTCATTTTCTTCCAGAATCCGAACCCGGATTGCTTCCAGCGAATAATTCTCTCCAAAGTTCCGCTTTAGCTTCAGACCTCGCTCTCGCCCTTCCGGACGAATAGTGATGTCTTTCCCGAACTTAAAAGAATATCCTTTTTCCCGCAAATAAAAAAAGAACTGTTTTTCAGTCCTCGCTTTTCGGATTGCTTCATCAACATCTGCTTTTACCATGCTGTGATAACTCGGCTTTCCTTCCTGTTCTGCCTGCCACTCGGCATAATGTTTTCCTTTCCCCTGTTCCGGCTGCCCGACAACCGATAACTGATATTCTTTACATAACCGGTCCGACATCATTCGCATATCCCGATAATCCTGATTTGTCCTGTGGTATCTTTTCCCGTCAAGGAATGAAACTGAGTTCACCACAAAATGATTGTGCAGATGATTCGCCTTATCCAAATGGGTTGCGATCAATACCTGATACCGACTGCCCCACAATTCTTCTGCCAGCTTCTTTCCAATCTCATGTGCCATTGCAGGTGTACACTCTCCCGGTGCAAAAGACTGGTATCCATGGAACGCTACAATCCCGCCTTCCTTTCCAAAACGCTTTTTGACTGCAATCATTTCTTCTCTGGCGGTTGTCGGTGAACAATTCACTCCAGATACATACTGTTCCATCAGTTCTTCCGATTCTCCGACAAGTTCTATTTCCATTGATTCAGATTGTCTCTGTCTGGTCTTTTCTGCATTCACTGCATAGGTAAGCACATCTTCCAGTCCTTGTGCGGATCGTGATTGATCCTCGACTATCTGCCCTTCGTTATTCTCTTTCGTCTTGTCCGGGTTCTCCGCATAATTGATTACTTTTCCAATCCAACCTTTAATGCTCCAGATTGATGTCACTGCCATGATTCATTTTTTTCCGGAAGTATTACTGCTTCTGTAATCTTACGGACTGCTTCATTGAACTTCCGCACTTCCTGATCGTAACGTTGCACATCTACCACATTTAACACATGTGCTTTCTGCGCAATCTGATTTAAGTTATTTCCAATTTTATGCAGCTCCCGCATCATAGAATAATAATCTGGTGGCGGTGCGTCTCTTGGAACAACACCAGAAATCAACTGTCTCAGGTAAGCTTCCCGGTTCAGTCCGCTTCTCTTTACTTTCTTATCCAATGCCTCTGCTTCTTTTTTGTTCAATCGGAAAAGAATTGCTACATTACGTTTTCTCAACGCTCCATCTCCTTTACTTTCTGTATAGAATCTGGTTCCTGGCGAATCTGGTGTTTTTCTTTATCGTAACTGTAAACTCTGTCTGAGAGAACCTCCTGCCGTTCCACTTCATTTTTATTTACTTCCCGTACCATTTCACCAAGCATTTTCGGTTCCATCTCTCCATTATCCGGAACAATCAGAACTTCATGCACAGATGACGGTAACACATAAAATCCTTCTGGAAAAAGCTGTTCCAATTTATTTAAAACTTCTGGCTGTGTGATCATAGATGCTCCATATTGCTTTTCTACATTCGTAAGTGCATACAGCATATCATGTGAACGAAGTCCAAAATCAACATTTTCATCTAACAGGTTTGTTGCATGTCCTTCTTCATTAAAAATACTCAACAACATTTCGTCCATTGACTGAAGAATCGGTGTATTTACAGGCTGTGTATTTGCTCTGGCCTGCTGGAACATTTCCTTTGCATCCACATTCCACATCTTAAGATGTTCATTTTTCACCTTCATAGTCGCTTTTCCATCGTTAGACTCTACCGGAAAATCCACATAACAGATAGCCGACAGATCTTCCATATTTTCATGAGGCATTTCCTGTAACATTCGTTTGTTTGCCTGGGTGTTCACAAGCATCACTGCCAGATGCTCCTTCACTGAATCATAATCCATTGGGTTGATACCACTGTGCAAAAACGGAACATTGCCTGCTTCTTCCATGCATCTTGCAATTTCATTCATCACTTTCTCAACGGGTTCACCCAAACGTATTTCATTGAAGAACGGTTCTACATAGACAACTGGGCACACATTTTCTTCCTGCAGTCTTACCTGGACTCCTACCATCTGGACTCCATTATTTTTATTCATCTGCATTACCTGAAATTCTGCATTCTCATATTTAGCTGGAAGAAAATTCCGGATGTCTTTTGCTACACCTTCCGCAAATACCTTTTCTGCTATCATTTCTTTTGCAATCATTTCTTCTGTTCTCCCTTCTTCTTGTTCATTTTCTTTAAATATTCCTGATATCGTCTTTCTGCTTTCTTCTTGTCTTTCATTGATACTTCAACCAGCATCTTGTATCTCCTTTCTTTTTGTCTACTGAATCTTGTTAATCTGTAACAGGCACATCAACACTACTCCTATAATGCCACCTACTAATACTCCACAAATAAACTTCAACATTGTTACTTTCTCCTTTTTCATTTTCTGAGGGTTTCAGGGATTCTCCCTGACAAGCTGCCGCCGGACTGCCAGACAGGAAAACTGTGTGGTAATCCAAAGGCGTTGCTTGCTGGTATTGTGTATTCTTCTGCACCCGTCTCACTGTTCCGGGTATCAGAAGATTTACTTGCCGAAAAAGCACTTGCTTTTTTATTTTTTCAGTTCACAAATCCCGCAAGCTTCACACAAGTATTCACACTTTGTGCATCGTACATTTTCATCAGTTGCCATACATTCTTCACTTGCCGGACAATACTTTTGACAACTTTCACACTGCTCTGTACAACTTTCTTCTGACACTTTCTCAGCAATAATTCCAAGTAATTCACTCTGTTCTTTTTCTTCTTTCGACTGTGTTTTCAGAAAAATCTTCAACAGTTCTTCACTGTCCACATCGTCTTCCATCGTCAAAATCAGCTTTTTCTTATGCACGACCTTCAGCTCATATTTTGCAATTTTCATGTTCTTTTTCACCTTCTATCTCTCATATTTTCATGACCAGACATACTCTTTTTCGTGCTTTTTTCTCGCTTTGTAATTGCCAGATTTAACTTGATGCAGAGCAGATCGTTGTAATCTTTTCCTTGTTTTGGCGGTACATCTTTTACCTGATATTGCTTTGGAAGCACTGCAGAAATTGCTTTTGTGGCAAGTCTCCCAATACGGTCATTGTCCAAATGCAGAACGATTGTCTTCACCTCTGGATGCATTTTTAATGTCCTGGCCAACGCTGCAGGGACTTTACTTTTTTCAATTTCTTTTGCTGGTTGATAGACACCTGCCAATGACAATAAATGTTCTCTTCTCCACTCCTTCCCCTCCAATTTCTGCAATGTTGCATAAGATAGCAGATCAATGGCTGACTCAAACAGATGCACCGTATCTTGGGGTTTCTCTGTAAAAATGGAAAAAGAGTAATTCTTATCGCTTCCATTTGCTTCTCCGATAAAACTGGTTCCGATTCCCCTAATAGCTGCATATTTCGGATTATCTTTCTCATCCATCCCTACAAACACCGCGTTGTGATGAAATGCGCTTTCATAAACTCTTCCAGACTCTAAACAAAACTGAATGATTTCCTTATCAATCCCACGGCCTGAAAGATACGCAATCACTTTCTGATCATCTTGATTTTTCTTTGGCAACAGTAACTGTTTCTCCATCGGAACATTCTCAGATACAGAAAGAGGCGGCTGAATATTTGCCTGTTCTGCAAGCAATTCAACCGCCTCTAAAAAACTGTATCCTCTTACTTTGATCAGATAATCCAGTGCTGATCTGCCACCGGTTCTCTGACTCCACCACATCCATTTCCCATTTGATATTTTCAAACTATCGTGTGTTCTGGTAGTGTAGGTGTTGCCAGAAAAGTGAACTAATTCGTATGGTTCATAATTTTTCAAGTACGTAAGCAAATCCATCCGCTTAACCTCCCGCACGACCGATGGTGGTATATATGGCATAATTTTCATCTCCTTCCCTGCCTTGGATTGATATTATTGGGATAATATCCGGGCATGAAAATAGCCAGGCGATTCCTTGGGGTGGAACCAACTGGCTATGTATGCTTTTCCTATTCGTTTCAACTTTTAAATCTATTCGCAAAAAATCAATCCGTTAATCGCGGGATTTTTTTTCGAATATTAATCAAACTCTGTTTCAACTGTCTAATAGAATCATTAATTACATTGTAATTTTTAACATTGGAATCTCTGTTCTCACTTATGTTTTTTACAATTTTTAATTTATTAATTATACCCTCTCTAATTGGCAATAATTGAACTTTCTCATCTACAATTAGAATATTTAACATTTCATATAAATAAATTATTCTTTGTGCATTTAACGGATGATCTCTTTTCTCAATTCTTTCTGGATCATAATAGTTTTGAATTAATTTATCATTATAGAATTCTCGATATTCATTTGCTTGGGAATTTTCCATCATAAAATAAATTGCTAAAAATAATTTTTCAATCTCCGAACTCCATTCAATTGATTCTTTTGTATGAAGCAAAAAATTAATAAGATAATCCATGGAAAACATGTCTGCTTCACACTCTTCTGCTTTCTTATCCTCATGATCTTCCAAATTAGCTTCGACATGTCCACATAAAATATGAGCGTATTCATGAAAGATAACAAAATATAGTCCATATTCTATAAGTGAATCTATATATTCTTCTTTTATTCCCGAATCAATTAAAAATTTCCAATTTAATTTTTCTAAATACTCTTTTTGTTCTTCTATAATGGCTTTATTTATGAACATATAGTACGTTTCATTTTCTTTAGTTGCAAATGCATCAATCACTTCACCATCTGTAAACCAAATTTCGCATCCTGGAATTAAGATCTGCTTTTCATCCAATACTACACATCGTTCTCTTGTGATCATTTCTTGGGCTTGGTTCACAAGATTATAACCTTTTTCTGTCCTGTAATATATTTTTCTTTTATTGTTTCTTCTTTCTAAACACTTCTCCGCTTTATCCATATTTATTTTCCATCATCTTTCCGAATCTCATCAATAATCCGACCTATATTACACGTAATCTGTCCTTTACACTGATGAATATCTTCATTGATTTTCTTTTCCTGTTCAATAGCAATCTCTATATTCTTCGCCAGTTCTCCAATTGAGGAATTCTTCTTTGGATTGATTCCTGTTCTGGCAAGTAACAACTTATAGATAAATGTCTGATGTCCATCTTTTTCATTCTGGATAATCTGTTCAGCATTTGGCTCAATGTCATCTTCGTATGAGTTTTCATAATGCAACAGCAGGAACAATTCAAATGCCGGATTGCTGACCGCTAATATATTATTCTTTTCACCTTCTGCTACCAATTCATCATAATCAAGTACCTTCTCTTCAAAAATGTCTCCATCAAATACAACAATCATCTTATCCCGTTCTTTATCAAACGCTATTTCTGGATTTTCTTTCTGATTTTCTGCAAACTCAATCAAACGTCTTGGAAATGAAATGTCCCTGTCTCCCTCTGTTTTTTCAAGTAACCGGATATCGATCAATGGATGAATATTTAACTCTTTTCGGATATCAATTAACTTTTTGAAATACCATGTTTCAGTATTTGCACCCTCACATATGAAAAAGTACTTACGATAAGGCTCAATCTGTTCTTCTTCATCTGTAGTTCTACTATTCCAATTCGTATAACTTCTTACTGGAGCCAAGGCTACTCCTCCTCTCTAAAGTCAAATGTTGAAAATACTGGTATCGCACCATACCTGCCTTCCAGATATGCCTTGCTCAACACTTTATCATACCTCTCCTTGAAACGATCTAAGGAATAAATAGAGCTTGCATTTTCTGCGTTACGTTCTACAAACCAGATTTCATCCCTCCTAAAAATAGCCTGATCCATAATGGATGATTCATGTGTAGTGAACAATAGCTGCATACGCTGCTCATCATGTAGCTGCATAAACAATTGCAAAAATCGTTCTGTCAGCTTCGGATGTAAGCTTCTCTCCAATTCATCCACAACATAAAGAACATCTTCTCGTTTATTCAACAGCATATCCATCAAATCGAATAATCTTCTTGTTCCATCAGACTCTTCGTCAAAACCGAACTCATAAAATGACTTATTATGATGCAACCGGATTGTTGTGACCTTCGGTTCAGAATGTCCTTCAACTTCGATATTAAAGAAAGTTTCCTTCGACCTCATCGTCATTCTGAATGATGGTTCTTCCTGCTCTTCCATTCTATTTTTTACATGCTGCATCATCTTATCAAATACTGATTTCGGCAATGCATTTGATAACTCATCCAATGTAATTTCTTCGATTTTTACCTGACTAATACCCGTATCAAATGTTTTGATCAATTTATTAATCAGCTTCAACGAATTGTCATCATAGTAGTACTCCAGATCAATCAACGGGGTATCCGGTGTGATAATCGAAATATGATTCTGAATCCAGTCATATACATCCCGGAAGAACAGTAATTTTGATCGTGTGCTATATTTTTTCCCACGATTCATTTCCGTCAGGAACAAAGATGTTTCATTTCCTTCAAAGTCATCTGCATAAGTTTCAAATTTGTTTTTTTCTGTATTTGTCAAAGTAATGCTCTCATTTAACACCGGACGTTTACTTCCTTCTCGTTCAAAGAGACATTTTGCTGAACCGTTCTGATATAATTCATATAACCATTCTCCGGTTACTTTTCGTCTGCTTAAAACTGCAGAAAAACCATAGGCATAAAATTTGTCACCTACAGTAATCTGAATTTCAAAACTACTTTCTCGTTCCTTATTCTCCTGCCGATTCTTACAAAACATCTGTGTAGCTTCTATCGGAATACCATTGCAGACACTGTCTTTAAAAAATTTAAAGAACAATGCCAGATTGGTCTTTCCAGATGCATTTGCTCCATAAACGACTGCATATTTTAATAACTGGGTACTTTTTATCTTTAACCTGTGATTTGCATTTGTTCGTATTTTATTTGAGGAAATCATTGTCAGCTCTGCTGCTTTATCAAAAGATTTAAAATTTTCAACACTTACTTTTACTAACATTCTTATACACCTCCACCTTTATTATATGTTTTGCTCTTCTCTCAGTCAATGTGATTTTTTCTTATTTAGAGATTTTTTCGTTATATATTGTTTCTTTTTCTATTTTTAACAATTTTATTTTGAGTTATGCATATAATATCAATGTATAAGTCAGCTTTTTGTAGCGACACTATTTTACTAATGCCGCTACATGAAATATTACAATAAATAAAAACTTCTAATTCTTTTTTCTTCTATCTCTCCCAATCCATCCTTCCTGTCACATTCAACATCTTTTCTTCTCGGAAGCTGAGCATCTTTCCATTAGTTCCACCGACAATGATATGATCCAGCAATTCTATCCCCAGTAGCTGTCCGCACTTCTGCAGCTTTCTCGTAACAATCATATCCTCTTTTGACGGTTTCACATTGCCACTGGGATGATTATGAAGTCCAATGATTGCAGAAGCATTTGCCAGAATACTGCTCTTAAAAACTTCTCTGGGAATTACCAAAGATGCATTGATTGTTCCAACACTGACCAGATTCATATTGATTACCTGTCCGTTATTTTTCATATTCAGGATACAAAATACTTCTCTATCATATTGAGATAACTCCTTCGCCATCAATTCTACAACAGCCTGTGGACTGTCCAACGTCTGCTCACTATAAAGAGACGGCTCTTTTACCAGACGGATATTCACAACTTCCAATTCATTCTCCATCCTTCTGATCTCCTTTTGGAAATTCTACAACAAAAAAAACATTACTCTCTGAAGATTCCACATATGATTTCAATTGTGATAATGTCATTTCCAAATATTTAGGTTGTTCCACCATAATCTGCTCCTTTCGTTTCTTCCTTTACTTCTGTTTTCCCTGACAAATAGCTTATCACTTTGTTTGCCTTAATGCTTTTCTGCAGCTCACTGATAATGCACAGATCTGCTACATTCACTCCCGGCAAAGCAAGCATCTCATCCATCGTCATATTGACAATCTCTTTTTCCGTTCCGTATCCGGCATCAAATAAACGCTGTAATACTTTTATTGCTTTCTGATTTTTTCCCATTTCATCATCAAAGGGCAGCTTATCGCCGCCCTCTGTTTTACTCCTCCTCTTCTTTCTTTTCTTCAATTCCTAATCTCTTAACCTGTTTCTTTTTATTCCAGATACGAACTCCTGTGATTCCGGCTGCTGATAATACCAGAATGGCTATCCATAAAATTGCATTTGCAGTGTCTCCTGTTTTCGGAGGGTTACTGGTTTTTGTAGTAGTACCCGGTGTCTCTGGGGTTGGTGTTTCCGGTACTTCTTTGATGGTTACAGTCTGACCTTCATCGTTGATGTCCTTATGCTCTGTTACCTTTTTCGGTTCTTCCGGATTTGTCATATCATACAGTTCTTCAAAGGTTACAAGCTGCTTTCCTCCAAGAGTGCTGCCATCGAAAGTAAACTCAATCTGCACTTCCATGTTTTCCTTGTCCGCTGTAAATTCATAATCATTGGTAACTTCTTTGCCATCAATGAGCAGCTTTTCATTTTCTGCCTTAACCATCTGCCAACCAGACAACTTGTAGTTCGTACCGATTTCCAGTCCTTCTAAAGTAACCGTATCCACAATCGTCAGATCTTTTCCGGCTTCGATTTCTTTCTTACCATTCTTATCAGTTGCTGTGGTATGAATCAAAATCTTTCGCTCGGTAATCAGGACTGTCTGACCTTCATCATCAATGTCCTTATGCTCTGCAACTTTTACAGGTTCTTCCGGATTCTTCAGATCGTATAATTCTTCAAATGTAACCAGATTCTGTCCGCCAAGTTCTGATGCATCAAACATATAAGAAATTTCTACTTTCATTTTTTCATTGTCAGCAACAAAGGTATAATCACTCTCCACACGCTTTCCATCAATGAGCAGTTCTGCATTTTCCTCTTTCAGCATCTGCCAGCCTTTTAACTGGTACTTTCTGCCTTCTTCCAGACCGTCCAGCGTAACCGTATCTACAATCGTTACTTTCTTTCCTGCAACAATTATTTTTTCGCCCGTTTCTTTATCCGTTGCTGTTGTATGAATAGTAATCTCTTTTTCATACTCATCGGTCAGTGTTCCAAGGTCGATTGTTACTTTATTTCTGCTGACAACAACTTCAAATGCTGGAATCAATTTCATACCTTTGTTGGATTCACAAGCTAACTCCTCAATCTCATAAGTGTCATAAAGTAATGCACCTTTACTGTCATCCGGCTCAGAAGTTCCGAACCAGATTCCGTCCTCACTGGATTTCCCGGCATTTGTATTTCTCTTATGAGATGCCCAATTGGAAGCAGTTGAAAACTGACCGTTCTTATCTGTCACTACGATATGGCTCTCTCCGGTTGTTTTACTTGTAATCTTAAAAGGAACATTTGCAAGCCTCTTATGTGTACCTGCTCCAATCTTTACTCCTTCTAAATCTCCACGTTTAATCTGGTTGTAAATGGAATGGCTTTCGTCTGTTAAATCTACGATTTTTCCATTTTCCGTAATCGAAAATTCAATCGCTTTTGCCCCGTCAGTCAGATAACCTTCCGGTGCTTTGGTTTCTTCCAGTTTGTATTTACCATACGGAAGTAAATCTGCCGTCGTTGTTGCAATTCCGTCAATCCCTGTCTGAATCGTCTTAACTGTCTCGTTCTTTTTGTATAGCTTTCCTTCTACCAGAACCGAATTTTCGTTCAAAGAAATAATTGCAAATGCAGTATCTTTTAATGTGGCACTTCCCTGTGCTTTGGTATCTTTTGTCTCTAAATCACGTTTCTGAATCTTCACACCACCTCGGATTACCTGGTCAGATACGGAATACTGGTTTCTTCCGGAAAGAACTGCAAGTTCTCCGTCCTCTGTGATCTGTGTCAGATACATTCCTTTTATCTGTTCTGTACTGTCTCCTGCCTGCATATAAGCTCCGTCCAGTAAATATCCGTCTGGTGCTTTTGTCTCCTCAACAGTCAGTGTTCCAAGTGGTAATACACTTTTTTCATTCTGAATGTAAAATGCATCTCCCGATACTTTGTAAGCATCTGACAGTTTTGTCACATAATGAATACTTCCGTCACTGCTCTTTTCTGCCACCGTTTTTGTAACCCAGGTACGTGTTGCTTTCTCTGGTAAGTTATCTTTTGTATAAAATCCGTCATAATAATGCCAGGTAAACTCTGCTCCTGACAGTGCTGCATTTCCCTGTGCGGTTGCTTTTCCTGTCTCCATATCAATCTTGAACAGATCTACCAATGTCTCTGTTACTTTCGGAACATCGGAAACATTTAATACGGCTGTTTTTCCGGCTTCAACTTTCAGACTGCGTACTGTCGTATCCAGCTTATATCCTTTCGGTGCAGAAAGCTCTTTGATGTAAACAGTCCCTGCAGTTCCTTCAACTTCATTCGTATCGCCATTTTCATTTGTTGTAAGTGTTCCAATCTGATTACTACAATTCTGGTCTAAAAATATGCCAAAGGTTGCTCCAACAATGGAATACATCGCATTTCCATTTGTGACAATCTCATTTGCAGTTGTCTTTTTTACCTTCGCATTTCCGACATTCAGTTCTGCCCAAAACTGTCCAAGATCCTGTCCTTCACCAGTATAGATATATCCGCCACATTTATAGCGACCTTTGTTTGCCTGTACAAATGCTCTCACTCCTGCATACACTTCATTCTGAATATCCTGTGAAATCTCAGAATATGCAGCTCGGACATTATCACACTGCCAGCCTAAATACTCACTCAGTCTCTGCCATACCACACACTGTTCCAACAGATATCCCTGATTCGCATTCAGGTTACTGTGACTGCTCCTATACTGCTTTACATATTCCAATGACAATGCCACATCTTCGATCTGTGCAGCACTCATACTGGCACTTGCATCGTGTCTGGTTTTATATCCATTTTTAAATCCGGTGTTAATATCTACGCAATAGGCTGTTTCGCCCTCTACTCGCATGTGACCTTCATTGAATGTAGAATGAATGGTTCCATCATTCATCACATGTTCAATATATCCGACTCTCTCTGAGGATTCCGTCCAATACTGTGTTTCCGCTGCCTGAACCGATGTAGTCGGTAATGCGGTTAAAATCGTGGTCAGGGCAAGAATCCCTGTACACACTCGTTTCCATATCTTCTTCATTTTCTACAATTCCTTTCTTTTCAATCAAAAAAGACGTCCGTCTGGAACGCCTGTTGTTGCTTTGTGCTGTTTATTCCCTGCTGTCATGCAGGGTGTGGGAATCTCTGACCTGCCGAAAGAGAAAATGTTCCCGGCTCCTTATTGTCTTTTCGGCTGGTAATCTGCTGGTAAACCAAAGGGGTAGGGTGTGGGGAGGGGAAAGCGGGAATAGACTGATTTCTCGTTATACCCAAAAGGATAGACTTTTCCCTTGGTGTCAAAATACCTAGCGTTCCCTGCTTTTTTCCCTTTTCCGGTATAATTCCAGTGCTTTGATAATGGTTTCTTCCATTTTCTGCTGTGTAGTTCCCGACGGGAAATATTTCTTCAGTCGGTTCTTTGGGATTTTCCACTGCTCTACCTGATTTGGCTTCTCTTCTGACATAATCGACAGCAAAACATCTTCATTCAACCTGCCCTCTGCTGAAAATTTGCGGATTTTAATTGCCTGTGCATGACTTGGGGTACAAGCCTCCGACTCCATGGTGTCGTACAATATCTCCTGTTCCTCTTTCGGCAAATAAGACAGCTCCACCGCCGGACGCATAGAAATCTTTTTGTCATCGACCATTTCTAGGATTTCCGGGATAAGCTCCGTAAGGCGGATATATCTTTGAATCTGACTTTTACTTTCTCCTACCTGTTCTCCTAGAACTTCTACGGAATATTTTCCTAACTTCTGCCCCAGTGGGGTAGAAGTTAAATCCGTTCTCTGTCCCTGTCTCTTCATAGCATCTAGCTTCATTTTATAAGCAAATGCCTTTTCGGATGGTAAGATTTCTTCTCGCTGAAGATTGCTGTCAACCATGACAATGACTGCTTGGTCATCACTAAGATTTCTTACAATACATGGCATTGTCTCTTTTCCAGCCAGTTCACTTGCCATTTTTCTGCGATGTCCGGAAATCATTTCATACCCACCCGTCGGTTTCTCCCTGACAAGTGCAGGCACTAATACACCATGAGCACGGACACTCTCAATTGTTTCCAACATCTTATCGTCCATTTTTACCTTAAACGGATGATTCGGGAAGTCTGTAATTTCATAAATAGAAATATTTTTTACATATTCCTGATTCTTCTGGTCTCTTTCTTCTTGCGTTGTAAAAAGATCATCGGCTGAGGGAAGATTCATGTTTATTTCTCTGCTTTTCGCCACATTGAATCACCTCCCTCGTAAATTCTGCATACGCCTTTGCAACAGTTCCATTCTTGTCATACTCATAAATACTCTGTCCTGCTGCACTGCTTTCTGCTGCTGTGATAGCCACTGGAATAACAGTTTTGAAAATCCTAATATGCTTTCCATAATTCTCTCTAAGGCTAGTCTCTGTTGTCCTTGCAAGTTTTGTTCTCATATCTGCAAGTGTCAGCAATACTCCATCAATCTTCAGATTAGGATTTAGCTGTCTCTGTACCTTACCGATTGTTTTCATTAACTGTGTCATGCCCTTTAGTGGAAGATAATGAGCCTGCACTGGAACAATTACACTATCTGCGGCAACTAACGCATTGATGGTCAACATTCCCAAACTAGGCATACAATCAATCAGGATATAATCATAATCCTTTTTCAAATCTGCCAGATACAGCTTTAAAGTCTGCTCTCTGCTCATAGCATTTACCAGTGAAATTTCCATGCCCGATAATTCAATGTTAGTCGGAATAATATCTACTCCCTCTTCATGATGCAAAATACCTTCATTATACACAAATGGTTCATCTTGTAATATCTTCTTCATTTGTGTTGCCAATGTAACCGGAAGATCATCTGCATCGGTCCATCCTAATGCGGTTGTTAAATCCCCCTGCGGATCAGCATCAACCAATAATACTTTTCGCCCCTGATGTGCAAGACCAATTCCCAGATTTAATGTAGTTGTGGTCTTGGCTGTTCCTCCCTTCTGATTTGCAAGGGCGATTACTTTACACTTGGTCATATAGGTTCCTCCTTCCTCGAAAAATTTAATAGCCAATCCTTTTTTACGGGACTGGCTATGTATAAAAATGGGCATGAAAAAACCGATTGATTCTCGATGAACCAATCGGCTATGTATAATTCAAAATGTATTTGGTGTACATATATCCGAACAATACTATAAAATGTATCTATTATAGTTGTTTATAAAGATATATAATACCTACTACAAATATAATATTTACAATTAACACATACGGAAATCTAAATAAAACCTTTTTTATACACATAAAGACAGCTTCTCTTATATTCCACCATCTTTGTTTCCATTTTATTTTCTTTTCCACTTTCTGTTGTGTATTACAATATTTTCCTGTGCTCTTCCCATTTTTTATTATTTCATAACAATTTTCATCTTTTTTTTCAATATCATACCAAACATACTCTCTTCCATTAACTGTCGTTCCTATATTTTTATCAACAATTTTTGAAATTGAATATAATAACAAAAATACGATATTAAAAATCACGAAACCAACTGCACAGACACAAATTAATGGTATAGTCAACTCTTTTTTATTTGTTAACTCACAAATACCTTTTACCAATGCTGACATTCCCGTAATGCCACCAAAAAAGACAAATATAATAGCAGAAAATAATCCAACTACAGTAATTATATTTGCATTCAAAGATCCTGAAACTTCATCCACTTTTCCCTGAAAGCTATCCATTATCGAATTAAAAGTATTCATTACATTATTTTGTATTTGATTGTTACTGACTCGCATATTTACTGCATTATTTTTCAGGCGTTCTTCCTCAAGTGCAATATGATCATATAATTTTTCCAAATTCAATATTATTTTATCTATCTCTAAATCCGATGACTCTCTTATAATTTGGTCACAATTTTCTCGTCTATATTCTAAAAAGGCCAACATAGCATCTATATTATTTAATATATAGCTTACAGCATCTTCACCTTCCTGCATTCTTTCATTAACAAATCTAGAAATAATATGATATTGATGTCTTGTATGCTTATCATAATATTTCACAACCTCTTTTAAACTTTTACTAAGTTCCTCCTCTTCAAAGCCATATTCATCAGAATAAAATATTTTTAATAATTTTTCTGTATCTTTAGTATTATTATACTGCACTTCCTATACCCCATATATCTTTTCCGGTTGTTTTTCATAATATTTACGTATTTCATCACATTCTATCTCTTGATTTAAATCTGTATTTTTCCAAGGATCTTCTTCGTGAGTTTTTCTTACTAATTCAAATGGGTTTCTTATTTGGGAATAAGAATCAACAACTTTACTAATTATTTTTTTTGTGACATTATCAATTTTTTTTGATGGTTCATAAATAATTTTCATTGTCTTTCCATCAAGTTTCATTCTTTTACAATCTTCTTGATTCGGAATAACATCTCTTCCATATTCCTTGTAATGTTGATACGCTTCAACTACAACCGGGCCAAATTCCCATGCCATAATTTTTGAATCAAAACATTTCTGTCCAAGTTCAACCAACATTGCAGCTTGTGAATAATATAGTAATTTTTGTAATTTCAAATTGCTTACTGGGCTACCGATTTCATTTGAATATTCAATAATATATGATGATATATCAATTACATTATACCCTAACATCGTTATCCCTCTCTTTCTTTTTCTTTATCTTACTATTATATTCTCGCAATTGCAAGATTTTACATGTTTTAAAAGGTATCTAGCGATATTCTTTTATAAACAATCTCTTCTCCATATACTATAGTTAAAAATAATATGATATAAAGTCACAAAACCTCTTCATCCACCCGCTTTTCACCTATACTCTCACCACTACCGCTTCCACAACATCTGGATGTTCAACCACCCACATACCACAAAATACCACCTGTTTTGTGACTTTCTCATGCTAGGAGACAAAATATTCCACCGCGTTTTCCGGGAAAAACTCTTTAAACTCACCGTAGAGCTGGGCCGCCAGGGTCTTATTGTGAGCGATAATCAGAGTCGGCTTATTCAGGGCCTGTATCACATTGGCCATGGTAAAGGTCTTGCCCGATCCCGTAACACCCAGTAAAGTCTGGGCCTGATTGCCTTCTTGGAACCCTTTTACAAGAGCTTCAATCGCTTGTGGCTGGTCACCAGTTGGTTTATATTCGGAGTGTAATATGAATTTATCCATGATTTTCCTCCTCTTTTCACTCATTTGTTATGATTACTATCAGCCACAAATTCGTGTAATTTCAAAATTTATTCGTGTAATTTTCGACCAAAAATCTGGCTGAGCGTCGAATTTTTGCTCTTACACGAATTTAGGTTACAAAACTTGATTTTGCGACTATATAATACTAATCAACACGCCCTGAAACCATTTGGACTATTCATCAGGGTATACTAAGATAGTATACCACAATTAGTGAAAAAAATATAGAGGTCACAAGTACCTCTATATGTCTTACACAAAATTTGTGATTTATATTACCAATTCCAACGCTACAGAATCCATATAATCCATCACTGACAAGTTGAACTCCTCATCCTCTTCTGGAAGAACCTCCACCTGCTTCTGATTCAATGTCTTTTGCTCATCTATATGGCGAGTTCTAAACTCAGTTTTCTTTTTTTGCTTTGGCAAATCACTCCCTTCTGCCGGATTGACAGAAATCATCTTCTTGTCCAGAGCATATACCATTGACGTATTCATTATTGTCTTTACCAATTTCGCAACGGATTCCGATATTTTAAATTCCTTATTATAAAGCTGTTGCACATTACCTCTACTTAGCTTTATCAGTTTCGTATTCCCCAAATGCGGATTGATGTGTTTCACAATCGCATTTCGATAAACAACGTAAGATGGATCTGTCATTTCAGGACGCATAATATCTTCCAACCAAAATTCCAGAAAATCCTCCATTGCTACGTTATCATAGACAACGTAGGTATTGGAATATAACTGACCTATAACCTCTGTACAAGCTTGTTCCGCTGTCTTTTTTGATGTAAAACCACCTTTCTGCTGTGTAACATCACTGCCGTCCTGAAAAATAAGTTTTACTCTAAAACCATATTTATTTTTAATAGTGGTAGTACGATTTTAATCTTTCTACTCTGAACATAAGAACACAAGTGTCCTAATGTACCATCATCTCCCCAGTCATACCCAGTGGAATCAAAAATATTAGTATCTATTGTTACATATAATGGATATCTTATCACTGTAACTTCCTCCTTCCGTATTATGCGTATTAAATCTATTAGGAAGTTCTTACAACTCCAAACTATTTTCCTTTAATAAAAAGTCATAGATACTCATCGTAGTAATTCCATCTTCATCCCTTGTAACATTTACAACATCTTTCACAACGATAATCTTTTTAAAAGAATCATTTACATTTACAAGAGAAGCTTTTTCCTGAATACGCTTTTCTTCTGTCGGCATACTGAAAGCGGACTGGATATAATAACGTTTACTGCCAAGATTAGCTACAAAATCAATTTCCAACTGATTCTTGTACTCTTTACCATTTTCATCAGTTCCACGCTTTTCTACAACACCAATATCTACTGTGTATCCCCTGCTTCGTAATTCGTTGTAAATAATATTCTCCATCAGATGTGTTTCTTCAACCTGTCTAAATCCTAATCTCGCATTTCTAAGTCCCACATCTTCAAAATAATATTTCAACGGTGTACCAATGTATTTTCTGCCTTTTACATTATAACGATTGGCTTTATTGATAATAAATGCATCTTCCAAATGTTCAATATACTGTCTGATTGTATTTAGGCTAATTGTTGACTGAATCGCACTTTTAAAGGTAGCTTCAATTTTCGGTGGATTTGTTAACGAACCAATGGCAGAGGCTAAGATATTAACCAAATCTTCTAGCTCCTGCGTTTTTTCAATATGGTGTCTTTCAATAATATCCTTCAGATAAGTCTCTTTAAAAAGATTTGTCAGATAGCTAATTTTCTGTTCTTCCGTTTTCATTGTTACAGTAAGCGGAAGACCACCATACACAACATACTCTGCCCATCCACGGTACATATCACCATCGTAGGCTTCCATAAACTCTTTGAACGTTAATGGATAAATATGAATTTCGTCACCTCTGCCTCTAAACTCTGTAATCACATCCTTAGATAAGAATTTAGAGTTACTTCCTGTCACATATATATCCGCATTTCTGATATGAAGCAGCGAATTTAAAACCTCTTCAAACTCCTGTAACATCTGCACTTCATCAAGCATGATGTAATACTGCTCATCATCTTCTATCAAAGACTCGATGTAATCTAATATTGTATCCGGGTCACGATACTTTTTGTTTTTACGTTGATCTAGTTCAATCGTAATAATATGCGAAGCAGTCACACCATGCTCCAGCAAATAATTTTTGAAAATATTAAATAACAGATAAGACTTTCCACATCTTCTGATACCAGTTACAACTTTTATCATTCCATTGTGCATACGATTAATCAAATCATTCAAGTATTTATCTCTCTTGATATCCATAAGTCACTCTCCTTTATTGCACATTTTATACGATTCCGTAAAAAATATTCAATCAAATAAATTTTCACTTTATCTAGTTAAATTATCATTGAATATTTTTTACATTTTCGTCTTGTTTGTTCAATGATATTATACTTCTTTACAATGCAAAACGCAAACCTTATTGAATATTTTGGACAGTTCCGTAAAAAATATTCAATATAAATAGTCCTATATGTAAAAGAAGCAGCTTTCGCCACCTCTCAAACCTTATTTCTTATTCTGCTTTTTCTTTTCGACTATAGCATTTACCTTTTTTACGTAGGCTGTCTCTTTGCTTTATTCATAGTCTTATGCTCCAATCTTATAAACTAACATCTTCACGCCGAGGTGTTTTCTTAGTTCCGGCAAAAGTCTTGGATTCTTCTTTTTCTATTCTCCTGTCCTCGTATCTGGAAGCCTTTTCAAACACCTTATCTGTTACATCGTAATGATACACCTGATCCGTAAGCTTGTCTTGTGTGTCAACCTGCGTTGCATTTATCTCTGTAACCATAGCAAGCAATGATTTATATTCCATATTTCCATCAGAAATCACATAACGAACAGCAGTATCTACCTCTTCCATTGTGTATCCGGCAGCCCCTGCAATCAGAACATTTTTAAAAGTTGCTACACCATTTTCGTCCGTAGTCGCATATTCGCTGACTTCGATACCAGAAGCACTTGTACCATATAAATGAAACTTCATGACAGAATTAAAACCATAATGCTGTCTTTTATCTCCTAACGTATCCAGTTCCAACTCATCATAAGCAGTAGAAAAAGATTTACAGCCACAAAGCAGATCATATATCTGCAAAATCCCAATCTCCATCCTGACAGGAGCATAAATCCAAGCATGTTGATGGCAGCGTGGTCGAAGATGCAAGATAGCAGGCTACCGCCGCGATAAAAGATCGTTACCAGCAGAAAGTCGACTGCGATTGCAGAACGCAGTAAATCACGATCCACACAAGTGCAAAAGTCAGTTCATTTTTCTCATATGACTTTTTCATAGTATGTTTCTCCATAATTCTTTTAATGTGTACATCTCTGTCGGAAACTGATGGCGAATGTTTTCCTGTACCGAAAATTCTACATCTATTCCTGCTTGCTTTGTCACAGTATATAGTCGCTTTGCCATGGGCATACAATCTTCATCATCTGATCCACAGAAGATTCGTATTTTTATATTCTTTTCCCTTAGTGTTTGAACCAAATCATGTCCATATTCTTGTAGAACTGGAATCCACGGACTCTGCAAAATCAACATATCGCAAACGGCTGGTGAAAAGCAAACGGAACGCAACAGCATATCACATCCTGCCGAAAATCCTCCACATACAATTTTTTGATAATCTATATTTTGTAGTTTTTCGATTGCATTTGCTACCGGAGTATAGGAAAACATATCATAACTCCAGCGATATGTTCCATACCCATCCGGTTCGGCACTTTGTATGGTTTCCACCTGCCACAGCTTATCATCTTCCATGATCGGCAGCCAATCCTTACGTGCGATTTCACTGTTTTGTGTATTTCCATGAACAGCCAAAAACAGATTATCAGCACATTTTTGTTTCCATGAGAACAATGACTTTGTTTTAGCAACAGCAGCTGTATACCGGTCATTAGAAATTGATTTTAGTGAAATGAACTCAGAATTATTTTCCAATAGTTCCAGATCATCATCTTCCAATATCTCTGTGCGATACCACCAGCCCTTATCCATAATCGCGTATTTCAGCCACTTTAATGCTTTTTCAGGCATACCTGCCCCGCCTGCCAGACAGGACAGGAAATACAGTGTTTGCGGTCCATAGTTTTCAGAATCCTTTTTATAGGCATCCAATAAAAATAAATATGCATTATCATATCCGCTCTCCGCAATGTCTAATGTTTTCTCTAAAATATCATTTTCTTTTTTTCAATTCTGCTCCCTCTTTTCAAAAAGACGCAGAACAAACTCGATCTAACATCAAGTTCAGCTCTGTGTCTTAGCGTCTGACTGTTTCAAAAGTGTTATATGAAATTGTCGTAAATCAATGAGTGTTTCCTGCTTGCACTTTGGACAGAAAAGAAGATAATTCCGAAGAACAGTATCTCCTCGCAGCCACACACGGGTTTTCCCGTGACAATATGGGCATAGCAGCCATTGCCCTTGCTTTTCCATAATCATCACCTACTCATTCGATGGGGCAGAAATGAGCGTAATCTGTCGCGTTTTGCTGCCTTCCACCGCCTCTTTTTTCATGTACTTGACCGCAATCTGATTGATTTCCGTAAGAAAACCCGAAAACTCCTCGTCAGTCAGTAGCAGCGTGCAGTTTGTAAATAGTAACATATCCTTCTTGGGATCAGCCTTTCCACTGGAAAAATACTTCACAAATGTTGCACAGATACTGAGCAGTGACATTTGTATCGCATTTCCGGTTTCATCTTCTGTCTCCATAGCATCCTTATTTAATTGATAAACGCTTTCAACAGTACCGCGAATTCGATTTTCACCCACAACCATAAGAATTGTACTATCTGTAAGAATCTTTATGTGCCGATACAGGCTTGCACTGGGAACATCGGGCAGCGCTTTTCTGATTTTCTTGACCGTGCTGGTTTTGTGAAGCAAAAAATATTGAAAAATTCTTTGTCGGACAGGGTTCATCACAATTTCAGCCATTTCCATCCTTTTATCTTCACTCCTTAAATTATTCTTTAATTAAATTCTCACTTTTAAGAATGTCAAGATTATTTTCATAATATTTCTAAGATTTCCTTTTTCTTCACAATCGGTTATATATAAGATTTTCTCTTTTATAACTAGAGCGTGGAAGTTTCTGACAGTATTCCGGGGACTTCATGCGGATTGCTTCATAGAAAAATTGTGAGCTTTTTGGTACCCTTTATATTTCAATTTCAATGCTCTTATTCCTTTCCGTTTAATATCTCCACCAGTCTTTTTTCTTTGATAATAGCAATTCCCTGACTTTCATCGCCCAATATGATCAGATTATCACCTGGCTGAATATCAAATATTTTTCTTGCTTTTGCCGGTATCACAATCTGACCTTTCTCTCCCACTTTCGTGATTCCAAAAACATGCTTTCCCTTTGGCGGAACACCAAGACCAAGATTATTGCTGTTTTCTCTGTCATAATTTACAAGATCATCCAGACTTACATCCAATACTTCTGCCAGAAGTTTGCCCCTCTCAATATCAGGTAGGGATTCTCCTGTTTCGTATTTTGAAAGTGTCTGTCTACTTACACCAATCTTTTCAGCCAGTTCATCCTGCGAAAAGCCATGCATTTTACGTGCGGATACAAGGTTGTCTTTAAACTCAAACCCTGAGGGGCATCTCCATTCAACTTAAAGACACTACTTTTATTTACACCGCCCTCTTCGTGATTCTTTTCGTTTTCCCGGAGATGATAGGGTTCGATTCCAAACAGGACATCGATATACGGAAGACACAGTGTACAGAAATCTCTGTTTCGTCATCAATACTCCAGGTAAGCCCCCTTCATCGGACTTGCTGCATGCTGACTGAAAAGTCTCAGCACACCTTTTTTATATTTTGCTTCTACCGGTTTCCAGTTTTTCCGTCTTTCGGCAAGGATCTGGTCAATTTCCTCCATCGACTTACGCTCTCCTGCAACTCCGATGATATTCAGTTTTCTTTCCATAACATCAATTTCAATCAGATCACCTTCTTCTACAAGTGCAATCGGACCGCCGTCAACCGCCTCAGGACTGCAATGACCGATAACCGGACCTGTGGATGCGCCGGAAAAACGGCCGTCTGTAATCAGCGCAATACTCTTTCCAAGCTCTTTATCACTGCTGATTGCCTCTGATGTATAGAACATCTCCGGCATTCCGCTTCCTTTTGGTCCCTCATAGCGGATGAAAACGGCGTCTCCCTTCTGAACTTTATGCTTCAGGACAGCATCCAAGCATTCTTCTTCGCTGTCGAACGGTCTGGCACGGAGCACAGCTTTAAACATCTCTTTCGGACATGCCGTATGCTTGATCACGGCTCCTTCCGGTGCAAGATTTCCACGGAGAATGGCAATACTTCCATCGGTTCCGATCGCCTTCTCATACGGATGGATAATATCTTCTTTTGTGAGGTTTACCTGATACCGTCTGTTGAATTCCTGAAGCCATTTTTCACATTTCTCATAGAATCCGTTCCGCTTCAGCTCTTCCAGATTTTCTCCTAATGTCTTTCCTGTAACAGTCATTACATCCAGATGGAGGTGTTCCTTGATTTCTTCCATGATAGCCGGTACACCGCCTGCATAGTAGAAGCACTCTGCCGGCCAGCGTCCTGCAGGACGTACATCCAGAAGATATCTGGCATTTCTGTGCAGTCTGTCAAAGGTATCTCCGGTAATCTCAATACCAAATTCATGTGCAATTGCCGGAAGATGAAGCAGGCAGTTGGTGCTTCCTGAAATTGCCGCATGTACGAGAATTGCATTTTCAAAGCTTTCCATCGTCACAATATCTGAAGGACGCATATGTTCCATCTTTGCCAGTCTTACCGCCTGTCTTCCAGCCTCTCTTGCAAATGCAAGGAGATCCGGGCTGGTTGCCGGCATCAGTGCTGTTCCCGGAAGTGCAAGACCAAGCGCCTCTGCCATGATCTGCATCGTAGAAGCTGTTCCGATAAAAGAACATGCACCGCAGCTCGGGCAGGCATTGCATTTCGCCCAGTCAAGTTTTTCTTCATCAATCTCGCCGCGCTCAAACTTTGCACTGTACATTCCGAGCTGCTCCAGAGTCAGCATTTCCGGACCCGCATTCATGGTTCCACCCGGAACAAACACGGACGGAATATCGACTCTGGCAAGTCCGATCAGATTTCCCGGCACTCCTTTGTCGCAGCTGGAAAGATAGACACCGGCATCAAACGGGGTCGCATTTGCATGAATCTCGATCATATTTGCAATCATTTCACGGCTGGCCAGGCTGTAATTGATTCCGTCTGTTCCCTGGCTTTCGCCGTCACAGATATCGGTGCAGTGATAGCGTGCACCAAATCCGCCTTCCTCTGCAATTCCTTTCCGTACCTCTTCCTCCAGGATATTCAGGTGGCCGCTGCCCGGATGACTGTCACCATACGTGCTTTCCACTATGACCTGAACCTTTCCCAAATCTTCTTTCGTCCATCCGGTTCCGATGCGCAGCGGATCCAGCTCCGGCGCAAGTTTTCTCATTTTCTGACTTTTTAACTGCATTATCTTTTCCTCCCTGTACCTTTTATGTACTTTCGGAATCTTTCTACACTTTCTTTTGCGGCTGATTTTCCGGCAGTTACAATCATCAGCCGCATTGGATCCGCCGCAAACGTTGTTCCTTCCATTCTTCTGTCTTCTCCTAATTCATCTGATGTTTTTTCACATCACACACCAGCATTTCCTTCTATTTTCTTGTGTTACACGAATATCTTTTGTTGTTCAGCCTTGAATTCATCCGATGTATTTATCGTATAATTATCTTATTTAAAAATCAATATTGGAATTTTATCTAAAAAAACATTTTTGTTTTTGTGTGTTTTGATACTTTGACTTCGATCTATAAAGATATTATGATAAGAAGTAATAACGGAACAGCTAAGAAACGGAGCAAATCATATGATGACTTTATCACAGGAAGAAAAAGGTCTTCCGCAAAAAATATCAGATGACATCGTCGCGCTTATTTTAGAGGAAAATTTGAAGCCGGGAGACAAACTCCCCAATGAAACCATTCTCTCGCAGCGCCTGGATGTGGGAAGAAGTTCTCTCCGGGAAGCCATGAAGCTTCTGGCCTCCCGAAACATTGTCACCGTCCGCCAGGGATCCGGAACCTATATCGCCGCGTCTCCTGGTATGGTAGAAGATCCCCTTGGATTTATTTTCATTGACAATAAACAGAAGCTGGTTCAGGATCTTCTGGAGGTTCGTTTTCTGCTCGAACCTTCGATTGCTGCCATGGCTGCCACACGCGCAGATGAAAAAGACATCAAAAAAATCACTACACTCTGCGATGAAGTAGAAACGCTCCTAAAAAATCATGAAGATCACACACAAAAAGATATTGATTTTCACACAGCTATCGCTTTAAGCAGCAAAAACGTTGTTGTACCAAGGCTGATACCTGTGATCAACAGTTCCATTCCTCTGTTTGTGGAGACAACCAGGGGAATCCTTCGCAGGGAAACCATAGAAAGCCACCGTGAAATTGCCGATGCGATTGCCTGCCGCGATCCGCTCCGCGCACAGGATGCCATGTATCTCCATCTTGTCTATAACCGCAAATGGATCTGCAGCCTCTCGCAGAAGCAATGAATTATACAAAAAGCCCGGGCACTTGGCTCCGGGCTTTTTTCGTTTAAACAAGCAAGCACAAAATACGGAAAGGTGTAAATATCATCACCATAACGAATTCCGAAGCACAACAACTCCGAAAATCAGTAATACCACTCCCGGGATAAAAAAGAGGACACCCCCAAGTACCGGTTTTTGCGGCTGATATTCTGTGATATTTTTGGGATTGGACGGTTCATAATAGCCGGTACGCTGCATGCCGGGCTTTTGCACGGTGTCAGATCCATGACGGCTCGTATAGTGATAGACCTCTCCGTTTACTGTGTACTCATAGGTCGGCAGATAACAAATATCCGTGACCAGTTCCTGATTGCCGTCACCCTTGTCTTCCCATCGCTGGGTTTCTGATTTCGTCTGTTTGATCAGTGTCATAGTTGTGGTGGCTGTGTACTTTTGGCTGTCATCCTCATACTCGGCATAAACCTTTTTCCGCTGCCGGGTTCCTAGCCAAAACAGAAGTATTGCTCCCAAAAGTAACCCAATTGCCAGACCCATACATTCCCCCCTTCCTGTCTGCTTTCTTTTGTAAGTATTGATTTATAGTAAATATTCAGTAGCCACTGTCCCGCGAGGTGTTTTGACATGAATATTTCAGAATCCCGAGACATACAAGCCAAAATGCCATCACCGATTTCTTCTGTTTTTATTATAACAGAACCCTTCTTTCCGCACTACTATATTATTCATCTGTGCAAAAAGATTGTTACTGGTTACTGTCCACTCCGTTCTCAGCAACACGCCTTGCAGAATATCACCAGTGAACAGCAACAAAGGATTCCATAAAATAATTTCATGTAAACTATGAGAAACACACTGCGCATCCTCGCGGAGCGTTTTTTACTTTACAGGAAAGCGATTTCCTGTAGAGTAAAAAAGCTTCCCGGGAAAATCCCGGGAAGCTTTCTGAATTTATATTTTTTATTCTATTTCTTCCGGCTCCATGCTCAGCACGTGCTCTTCACTTTTGTCAGTGATATCATATTTCTTTTTGTACTCGCTGAAGTATGTGTAATATTCGAAACTGTCCGTCGGATAGATCTTACTGTCGCGGATATGCATATCCGGATCTTGTTCGCCACTCTTCATCAGGGCTACCATGGCACTTGCACAATGGGATGCAATTCGTCCAAAGCTATTCAGGATGTCGTTAAATACAGTTCCCTCTTCCAGCCCGCAATTGCCATTGCTCAGTCGTTCCACATGGTGCATCTTCAGCTCGTCACACAGATGTGTGATGACCACACCGAGAGGAGCCACCCTCTGTGCTGCCTCTTTATCATCATTCAGAAAAGCATTGCAGGTAATGTTGATTTCTTCGCGTACCGCTTCCATAACGATATTCAGCTCATTCCATGCTGCCGGTGAAAAGTCTGTGTGATTGTCATGCATCTCGTTGGACATATGCGCAATATAAGAAGCATGGTCTCCGATACGCTCAAAGTCACCGATCGTGTGCAGATACAGAGATACCTGACGGGTCTGTACCGTGTTCATCTCACGCTTTGTCAGCTGAATCAAATATTCTCCCAGACGGCTTTCATATTTGTCAATCAGATCTTCTTTTCTCTGTACTTTGTCAAACTTATCCTGCTGATATTCATTCAACAGATTCATGGCTCTGTTGACATTCTTGCGAAGTTTCTTTGCCATGCCGTTCATCGCACGGTGACACTGTGCAATTGCCAGTGCCGGATAGTTCAGCAGACGTTCCTCTAACAGATCAAAATCTGCTTCGTCTTCCAGTTCTTCCGCACTGTCTTTTACCAGGATACATACCAGCTTCTCGAGTTTCGGAATAAACGGGAACAGTACTACTACAGTTGCCACACGGAATACTGTATTTAACAGTGCGATAGATACCGGTGTCATCACCATATCTGTAAAGGTAAAGTGCACAAATGCATTGGCTGTATAAAAGATAACAGACCACATGATCAGTCCGAACAGGTCGTTCAGCAGATAGACCAGTGCGGTTCTCTTTCCATTTTTATTGGCGCCGATTGCAGAGATCAGAACCGGACAGGCCGCACCAACACCGATTCCCAGTACGATAGGGAAAGCACTTGCAAATGTTAAGAGACCGGTAACAGAAAGTGCCTGCAGCACACCAACGGTGGCAGATGCACTCTGTAAAACTGCTGTAAACAGGATACCTACCAGAATACCTGCCAGCGGGTTGGAAAACATCGTCAGCATCTTGATAAAGGTAGGATTTTCACGCAGCGGAGAAACCGCTCCACTCATCATCTGCATACCTGTCATCAAAATGGCAAAACCAAGCATGATATTTCCAATATTCTTATGTACGGAACGTTTGCAGAACATACGGAAAATAATGCCAATTACAGCTACAACGGCAGAAATCGTCGCAGTAGAAAAGATACTTGCGATTCCGCCACCGCTTCCTCCAATATAAGAAAGACACAGGATCCAGCCGGTAATACTGGTTCCGATGTTGGCACCCATGATGATACCGATCGCCTGCTTCAGCTTCATCATACCGGAGTTTACAAAACCGATGACCATGACCGTCGTGGCGGATGATGACTGAATCACACTGGTAACACCCGTACCAAGAGCTACTCCTTTCAACGGTGTATTTGTCATTCGATATAAGAAGGCTTCCAGTTTGTTACCTGCCACCATCTTCAGGCCATCGCCCATCAAAGACATTCCAAACAAAAATAATGCTACACCGCATAGCAAAGACAAAATCATTGAAAAAATTGCCATATTTTTCTCCTCTGTTGTCTGACATCCCGGATCTGTTTCCGGAATGGACACATTCTAAATTTGGTTTCTTTTTACTTTTGTTTTACTTCTTATTTTCTTTTTCTTAACATTTCCTTTCTTATTATGCCATGTTGCCGTCATGATTACAATGTTTGATTGTTTTCCTACGTGATTTTTATCATCCCGTCAAAAATGCGCCGTTTTTTTTGTGTAAATTTCAGCAATTTTCCAACTATTTTCTCTATTGACATACTTGTGTGTACCTTTATGTCAATTTCGACTTTTCTGTTAAATTTTTAACGTCGCAGTATGGCTCTCCGTAGAATGTTTTTTCATTTACGGGAAGAAAATTGGCCGGAAACAAAAAAACGATGTCTCATCCCCTGTTCAGAAGTTATGAAACATCGTCTTACTTTTACAGATACGAACGAATATCCACCGTAAGTTTTTCTTCTATATTAATCAGCCGTTTGGCAATATCCTTTGCCTTTTCGTCAGCCTCTGCATACTGGTTCAGACAGCGGTGCAGCGACTTGATTCCCATATTGCATCCATCCGTCATCAGATCGGCGATCGTTGCGTCAGACTCATCCAGCACCAGTTTTCCTTTCGTCTTCATCCAGAATATGCCTTTTGCCATCAGGTTCGGTTCTTTCCTCTCATCCCGGTTAACTTCCAGTTTCTGCCGGATCTCCTCCTGCAGTTTTTCATGTTTATCCCTGCATCCAAGTAACAGCTGCCGGAATTTTTCTTCTTTTACATACGGAAGTACCTCCTGAATCGAAGCAATTCCCATCTGTACACCGGCGTCACACTCCTGTAACAGCCGGATTGTCTCTTCCTGTCCCATCATTTCTTACTGCCTCCTTTTTTTGTTACATGCAGATATAGTATGACGTTTGAAAAAGACTTTTATGCGAATATTTTTGTTTTTCTGAAAGCCTCATGCATGATTGACGTAACACGTTTTGATGTATTTTTCAGACTTCCACGATTGCTCTGCTCCAGATTTCCGTCAGTTTTTCCAGAGAATACGCTGCATTGGCAGGGCTTGTGGACGGCAGTTCTTCCATCGGAAGGTTCAGTTCCTTATCCTGATACTTTCTGTAAAGTTTTCCTGCTGTTTTTCCGTTGGTGTAAACTTTCCGGATCTGCGACGCTTCCACGATTATCCCAAGATTAGCCGGAATCACATCTTTGATACTACTGTCACTGGATCCTATGATGCTGCACTGTTCAATCACATCATACACAGCAACACCATGTCTGAGAAGCATCTCCTTTTTCTCTTCCACCGTTTCTGGCTCATCCTCCTTCAATACCGCCGCCAGTACTTTCCAGAAGCGATTCCGCGGATGCCCGTAAAAAAATGCCTGTTCCCTTGATTTCACAGATGGGAAACTTCCCAGAATCAGAATCCGTGATTCTCTATTATACACCGGTCCAAAGCCGTGGCTGATGTTTTGATATTCTTTCATATATCTACTCCTTTTTTTAACCCGCCTAAAAATAAGGGAATCTCCACCAAGCAAGGCGAATCTTCCCTTATTTCTCATTATTTTTTATTTCACTGCCCGTTTCTTCCCGGACAACACTGTTCCTGCAATCAGTAACACCGGAAAAACAATCGCTGCAAGTATTCCTTTTTTCAGATCTTCGGAAAACATGCTGGATACATAGCCGACCAATGTCGGACCGCCGGAGCAGCCGAGGTCACCGCCGAGAGCTAACAATGCAAACATAGCGGTTCCACCGTTTCGCATGACAGCAGATGCCTTGCTGAAGCTTCCCGGCCACATAATTCCTACGGACAGACCGCAGATTGCACATCCCAGCAGGGACAGCTGTGGAAGCGGAGACAGGGAAATCAGCAGATAAGAGCCTATACAAAGCAGCCCGCTGCCCACCATGAACTTGTCAAGATCGATTTTATCACCAAATTTTCCATAAAACGCTCTGGCACTTCCCATCAGGATGGCGAAAGCCATCGGTCCTGCCAGATCGCCGATCGATTTGCTTACTCCCAAACCTTTTTCTGCGAAAGTGGACGCCCACTGGCTGACCGCCTGCTCGCTGGCTCCAGCGCAAACCATCATCAATAACAGGATCCAGAACATTTTCTCCCTGCACAGGTCAAGAATTGTCATTCCCGTTTCTCCTTCTTCTACCAGAGGAGCAATCGGTGCTTTTGTAAAAATCAGTCCGTTCACGACCGGGATGATCGCCCAGACACACGCAAGGATCTTCCAGTTTTCAATCCCGAAAATTTTAAAAAAGCAGGTGGAGATCAGTACAACTGCTACATGTCCCCAGCAGTAAAATGAATGCAACAGACTCATCGCTTTTTCTTTGTTGTCTGTCGGGCAGCTCTCCATGATCGGACTGATCAGTACTTCGATCAGACCGCCGCCGATCGCATAGATCATAACAGACAATAGAATTCCTGTATACGCATTCGGTAAAAGGTTTGGCAGTACGACCAGTCCGATCAGTCCCAGCGCGGATGCCGCATGTGCGATCACGATCGATACCCTGTAGCCGATCTTATCGACCAATCCGGCAGATAGCAGATCCACGATCAGCTGAACACCAAAGTTGAGTGTGATCAGCATGGTAATCTTACTCAACGGAATCCCATACGTTTTTTCAAAGGTTAAAAATAGCAACGGTACAAAGTTATTGACCACCGCCTGCACCACATAGCCGATAAAACAGGCATATATGGTTTTCTGATACTTATCTTTCATCACTTTCCTCCCATGTGCGCCCCGTTTTCCGGAGCTTATCCTGTTTATATTATATATCAGCCTGTGTCGTTTGTAATTGCATTTATTTCACTTCTTTTTATACTATATCAGTAACTGTTCAGTACCTTCACAGTTACGCTACCTGCTGAATAGTTACATTCATTCATCCTTTAGCTGAGATACTTTCTGATTGCAGCCTCTTGCAACCCTTCCCCGATCACGATCAGGATCTCCTGTCCTTCTTTGATCGGCTGTTTTTTCAGTTCATGGCGAGTTGCATTGACCTCGATCCAGCTGCCATTTTCCTCCTGCATAAATCCTTTGATCCGGAAGACTGCCCCACAGGACGGATCTGCAAAGATTTTTTTCATTCCAGCAAGAATTTTCTCCACCGGCATCTGACGTTCCATCACATACACCGTGTCAAAACTGTTTTCTTCTGTAAAATCCATTTTCTGATAATTTTCCTGCACATAACCGCATTGCTGAAGCTTTGCAAAATCCTCATCTGTGAGCGCCAGACTGCCTTTTCGGATAATTTCCTGATCCAGTCTGCGACCGCAGCGTACCTTTTCCAGTGCTCTGTTCAGATGTGTGACCGTTGCCTTGATTTCTTCCTTCGTTGCCTCTTCTGCTCGGCTCAACACAACCGCACCCGCATGTGCCGCCTCCGAAGCCAGCAAATACTCAGACATGTCCGAAAGTTCCGACTCCAGCTTTGCGTTGACTACGGTAATGACATTTCCGATCTGATACCACCGATCCAGTGGTTCATCCCGCAGCACATCAAAGAATTCATCCACATCGTATACACCGGATGGTTCCACCAGTACCCGATCATACCCGCACATTCCCATCGCGATCAGCTTCGTGCGAAATCTCCTCCGGTGTGTTTCCCTGTCGCATCCACCGGCGATCATCTCCAACTCGCACTTATCCCCCATCAGTTCCTGCAATAATAACATATCCACATTGACCGCGCCAAAATCATTTTCCAGAATCCCGATGTTCATTCCCTGATCCATCAGATATTTTGCATAGTGTTTGATAAATGTCGTTTTTCCCGAACCTAAGAATCCGGTGATAAGATCAATTGTAACCATAGTTTCTCACCTTACCCTCTTGTCACACGATGGATCCGGGTTTCATCATAACGATCCTGCTGGGTTCTCTCTTCTGCAGGATATCCCAGTGCGAAGATACCGAAGGCCCTCTGACTTTCCGGAATACCGATGATTTTTTCCACTTCTTCCATCCGGTCTTCTAACGGTGCGATTCCCATCCAGACACCGCCAAGTCCCACTTCATCGGTGGCAAGCCACATATTTTCCATACAGATACTCAGGTCAATCTGTGCGTACGCCGGTGCAGTACATTCTTTCCGATAAGCGGTAACGATCGCCATCGGTGCTTTTGCAGTGAGTTTTGCGTATGGTGTTGTCTCAGAAAGTTCTTCTAAAATCTCCGGATCTTCCACAATGTAAAATTCCCACGGCTGCTGGTTGCAGGCAGATGGTGCTGCCATAGACGCCCTCAGAATATAATCCAGTTTTTCCGGTTCTACCTTTTTTTCCTGATACTTTCTAATACTGACTCTGTGAAATAAATCTGCCATTGTTTTGCCTCCTTACATTTTTATATCTGCTATCTTATCATTTTTTCACAAAACTTCCAATCTATTTCTTCATACAGCTGCTTCTGACATTATTTCCGATTACTGTTCAGTACACCCACAGTTACGGGTAAAATCCATTCCAGGTCTTCTGTCATTCTTAAACATAAAAAAGTTCGAATCCATCTGTTGTACAACAACTTATGAATTCGAACTTTTCAGTATTCCCTACAGGCTGAACACACCCAGTGACTGCAGAAGCAGTGCTGCCAGCAGAACCGGCGCGATGAATTTTACCATAACAATATACAGTTTCTTTCTTCCGAACTTATAGCCGCCAATCGTTACTTCATCGATAATGGTCTGTGGTTTTACCACCCAGCCGATCAGGATACAGCTGAGCAGTGCAACAGTCGGCATCAACAGGTTGTTGCTCAGGTAATCCATCAGATCCAGAATCTGTGCAACCGCACCATTCGGAAGTTTCAGTTCAAAGTACAGGACATTGTATCCCAGACACACGATCACTCCGACAATACATGCATAGATTGTTACCAGAACCGTTCCTTTCTTTCTGCTCACATGGAACCTGTCAATAATGTTTGATACAATCGATTCCATGACAGATACGGAAGATGTTACCGCTGCAAAAGATACCATCAGGAAGAAAATCGTTCCGATGACCGGACCGGCTGCTCCCATCGCCTCAAAAATCTTCGGCAGTGATACAAACATCAGTCCCGGACCGGCGGACATTCCCTCCGTTCCCATGAACGTATACACGGCCGGAACGATCATCAGACCGGCCAGCAGAGCCACCGCGGTATCAAACCATTCAATCTGATTAATAGACCGCATCAGATTGGTCTCTTTCTGTACGTAAGATCCATAAGTGACCATAATACCCATCGCCACACTGATCGAGAAGAACAGCTGCCCCAGTGCATCGACAAATACGATCACAAAGTCTTTCAGTGTCATACCACTGAAATTTGGTACCAGATAAACTTTCAGCCCCTGCAGACCGGTTCTTGTCACACCGTGCGCATCGCTGTGAGACAGCGTCATCGAAAAAATAGAGATGCCAACGATCATTACCAGAAGAATAGGCATCAGGATCCTGCTGTAATTTTCAATTCCTTTATTTACCCCTTTATAGACAACAAAAGCTGTCAACAACAGATAGATAAACAGCCAGAGGATCGGCTGCCACATACTTGTGATATAGCCGGTAAAATAACCGTCCTGTGCGGCTTCCACCCCATGTCCGGTGATAAAGGTTCCCAGATATTTCAGTACCCATCCACCGATGGAACAGTAATAGGGCAGAATCACAACCGGAATGATACACGCCAGAATGCCAAGACCGCCCCATTTGGGGTGAATCATCCGGTACGCATTCAACGGACTCTGTCCGGTTTTTCTTCCGATGGCTACATCTGTGGTCAACAGCGTAAAACCAAAGGTCAGTGCCAGAATAATGTAAACCAGAATGAAGGTTCCTCCTCCATCCTTCGCTGCCAGATACGGAAATCTCCAGATATTTCCCAGTCCGACAGCACTTCCTGCTGCTGCAAGTACGAATCCAATAGATCCGGTAAAATTTCCTCGTTTGTTTCCTTTCTCCATACGTTACTCACTTTCTAAAATTTTGTACCTTACTACTGTACCCTGATTTCAGAATCTTGTCTATCATTTTCCTGATTTTTTTTTGGTTTTTTATAATCCTTCAGCAGACAGGATCCCATGAGGTGTTCCGACATGAAAATGGTTACCGTTCACTCCGTTCCCAGTAATACGCTTTGCGATGCACAGAATTTATACTAATCGCATAAACAGATATTTTTAACATTTCCCGCGAAATCATGTTATAATTTAATCTGATACGAATGAAGCTTACTATCTTTCGGAATATATAAGAATAAATGGAGGAACTATGGAGCATCAACGACTGACAAATAAAGAAGTGAAAAAGAAAAACCGGAATCAGATTTTCCGTTATATTTGTACCCATGGAACGGTATCCAATCCGGATATTGTCTCCGACCTGCACCTGAGTCTCCCAACCGTGACCAACACCACCAGAGAACTTCTCGAATCGGGGCTTCTGCGGGATCTCGGAGAGATGCAGTCCACCGGTGGCCGCAGAGCCAGAGCGCTGTGTGCCGCTTCGGATTATCGGTTTTCCATCGGACTGGATATCACCCGAAATCATCTTGGCATCCTTCTTTTGAATCTGACCGGAGACATTATAAAATATGAAAGAATGCAACTTGGTTTTTCCAGAAGTTCCGCCTATTTCTCCGAAGTTTGTCAGAAAATTGATGATTTTCTCCTGGAAACGGAGATTTCCGGAGAACAGATCCTCGGTCTTGGCATCTCTCTTCCAGGAATCGTCGATCCGGTACAGAAAATGATCACGTATTCCCATGCCCTCGGTGTGCGGGATCTGCTTTTTTCGGAAATACAATCGTATTTCCCATGGCACTGTACCTTTTTAAACGATGCAAATGCAGGTGCTTTTGCGGAAGGCATCGGTTCGGATCTGCCTTCCTCCTTCTTTTATCTTTCTCTGAGTAACACCGTGGGCGGTGCCATCTTTCACGATGGCAATCTGCTTCCGGGCGATGCTTTCCGCTGTGGAGAAGCCGGTCACATGACTCTGATTCCCGATGGAAAACCATGTTACTGCGGAAAAACCGGCTGCGTCGATGCCTACTGTTCCGCCAGACTCCTCTCGGATCTGTCCGGCGGACGGCTGGAAGATTTCTTTCTCGGACTTCAGCAGAACAACCCGGACTATCGTTCTGTCTGGGACACCTATCTGAAACATCTGGCTGTCGTCATCAATAATCTGCATATGATCCTCGACTACGACATTGTCCTCGGCGGCTACGTCGGAAGTTTCCTCTCCCCCTGGCTCGATACGATCCGCCGGCTGGTTGCCGAACACAATACCTTCGAAGACGATGGAAGTTTCGTAAAACTATGTACTTATCAGACCGGAGCGGCGGCTTATGGGGCGGCGATGGATGTGATGGAAGAGTTTTTACGGACGGTGTGAGTTCCTGACAGGATTCATTCTGATACCCAAAGAGATCCACCAGATTTTCAGAAAAAATCTGGTGGATCTCTTTTCTTTTATTTCAAAATATGTTTTACAGATATGCAATACTCTGATTCTCAAATACCGCACTTCCATCTGTAACTCCCAGGCAGATTCCCTCCCCAGGATTTGTATACATGCGGGTATTCATAGCAACTCCGTCCACATACAGTGTAGCAATCGTATCATCCACGATAATCTGTACATGATATTTCTTTCCAGGAACCAGACGAATCAGACGTTCCAGTCCCATATTGTTCATCTGCGGCCACGGCCAGTTCGGAGATTTCTCGAAGATCACACGATCCTTCGGGCATTCAAATGTAAAGGAATAGAATTCATCATCCGCTTCCTGAGCCCGTACTC
>SKEW01000122.1_pt1 | contig 49716 bp, 36 predicted proteins | sample 4841441 | NCBI WGS metagenome assembly SKEW01 (sample SAMN11008799, study PRJNA524170) | human gut metagenome | isolation source: fecal sample from pouch patient p41 | place: Israel: Tel-Aviv | reverse complement strand
CGCGATCTCCTCCGGCGCGGAGCCGGAACCGCCGTGGAACACCAGGGCGAACGGCTTACCGGGAGCGACATCCAGCGAGTGCGCGGGGTCGGGCATTTCGCCGGCCTTGATCGCGAGCGCGACCGTGGTCTGGATTTCGTCGAGCAGTTCGGGGCGCAGTTTCACCACGCCCGGTTTGTATGCGCCGTGCACGTTGCCGAAGGTGAAGGCGGCCATGTAGCGTCCGCGCTCGCCGAGGCCGAGTCGTTGCGCGACGGTGATGCCTTGCGCGGGCGTGGAATACAGTTTGTCATTGATTTCGGCGCTGTGCCCGTCTTCTTCGCCACCGACCGCGCCGATTTCGATTTCCAGCACGGTGTGCGCGGCTTGGGATTTGTCGAGCAGTTCTTCTGCGATGTCGAGGTTTTCATCCAGCGGCACTGTGGAACCGTCCCACATGTGTGACTGGAAGGTCGGTTCCTGACCGTGCTTCACCTGTTCGACTTCATGATCGAGCAGGGGGCGCACCCATTCGTCCAAATACTGTTTGGCGCAGTGGTCGGTGTGCAGGGCGATGGTGATGTTGGGGTATTTCGCCGCGACTTCGTGCGCGAAGGCTGCGAAGGCAAGCGAGCCGGTGACGCGGTCGTTGACGCGTTGCCCGGAGAAGTAGGCGGCGCCGCCTACGGAGACTTGGATGATGCCATCGGATTCCGCCTCGGCGAAACCCTGGAGTGCGGCGTTCAGGGTCTGCGTGCTGGTCACATTGATCGCGGGATAGGCGTAACCGCCGCGGCGTGCGGCGTCCAGCATTTGCGCATAACGTTCCGGCGTTGCAATAGTCATGCCTCCATTATCGCCCAACCCTATCCCACTTGTCATGTGACAACATTCGCCATCTTTCCTTTCCGTTTTCCCGACCGTCCGCTCCATATCCAGGTCGCCCGCCCCACTAGAGCCATATGCCGAGCGTTTTCGTCTCATATCCCGACACTTGCGGGACCGACCAATAAACATGGCGAAACCATTGCGATCGTTCCATCGGAAGTCATAGAATGTCCACCGGATCGCGCGACGAAGAGCCCAACCGGGTGTTCCCGCACGGGCATGCCGCCGCACGTAGATGTTGCGACCAATACCCGCGAGGAGGCTTGATGCACCAGGTTTTCGCCATCTTCCTTCGAGACGTGAAACGCATTCTGAAGAACCCCGTGGCGCTCGTCGTCACGCTGGGTGTGGCCATCATCCCATCACTGTACGCATGGTGCAATATCCTCGCCAACTGGGACCCGTACGCGAACACGGGCAACATCCAAGTCGCTGTGGCGAACGAGGACAAGGGCACAACCTCCACGCTGGTCGGCCATCTCGACGCTGGCCAGCAGACCGTCAACCAGCTTAAGAAGAACCATCAGCTCGGCTGGCGTTTCGTTCCCAAGCAGCAAGCCATCGAAGGCGTGGAATCCGGCAAATACTATGCGGCGATCGTACTGCCGGAAGACTTCAGCTCCAGACTCATCGGCACCGTCACCGGTAAGGGCGACCGACCGTCGATCACGTACTACATCAACGAAAAGCTGAACGCGATCGCGCCGAAAATCACCGATACGGGCGCGACCACGATCGACGAGCAGATCAACACCACTTTCGTTTCCAGCGTGGCCGACGCCGTGGCAAAGGAAGTGAAGGAGGCAGCGGGAGAAACCACCGGCAGCGTGAAAAGCGCGCAAAGCGACGTCGTCAACGATCTGACCGACACCATCAACCAGCTCGAAACCGTCCAACAGCAGCTGCGCGACACCCGTTCCACGCTCGACAAGGCCCTCACCACCATCGATTCGGCCAAACAGTCCAACATCGCGCTCGCCTCGGAAATCACCAACTCGCTTGACACCGTCGGCAAGGCGTCCGACTTGCTGAGCGAGACGCGCACACAAACCGAACGATTCTCGAACACGCTGGTCGGAGCGCTCGACAACGGCAGCACGCAACTGTCCGGCCTGCAGGTCAACGTGAGCAATGCCACCGGCACCGTGCTCAGCGGACTGAACACCACGCAGGACGCGCTCGACCAAGTGTCCAGCACCATGCATCACGTCAACACCACCACCGGCAATGTGCTCGACGACGTGGAGAAGGCGTTGCAGGCCAGCCAGCTGGATCCGAACAGCCAAACGTATAAGGATCTTTCCGCGCAGCTCGCCGAAGCCCGCAAACAGCTGACGTTCCAGCAGCAGCGCATCGACGCCTTCGATCAGGACACCACGGCTGCGATCAACGCGGGGAAGAACACCGCGAACGGGTTCAACGACGATGTCACCACGCTGGCGAAGAACGGCACGGCGTCGATGGCGAGCGCACGCACGACCATCACCGGCACGGTCATGCCGAATCTCAACACCGGGCTCGATACACTCAGCCTGGCCAATGGGTCGCTGTCCGGCACGCTTACCACGCTGCAAAGCACGCTGGAACAGGGCAACGGGCTGCTCGACCAGTTGTCGCGCACCGTGACCCAAACGAACACCACCATTGCTGGCACGCAGACACAGCTCGCCAATCTCGCCAAACAGCTCAACACCACGCGCACCGATGTGGCCGCGTTGAGCAGTTCGGCGATGTTCCAGCAGCTTTCCCAAGCGCTCGGACTTGACGCGAGCGAGGTCGGCTCGTTCGTGGGCGAGCCGGTGCATTTGGACGAACAGGTCCTCTACCCGGTCAAAAACTATGGTTCCGCGGTCACGCCGTTCTACACGAATCTTGCGCTGTGGGTCGGCGGATTCGTGCTCGTCGCGATCTACAAGCTTGAAGTGGACCGCGATGAGAAGATCCGCATGTACACGCCACGCCAAGGCTATATGGGCCGTTGGCTGCTGTTCGTCACGGTCGGATTCCTGCAGGCGATCATCGCCACGATCGGCGATCTCGCGCTGGGCATCCAATGCGAGCATCCGTTCCTGTTCATCCTCGCCGGCATTTTCGCCTCGTTCGTCTACGTGAACATCATTTACGCGCTCGCCGTGGCGTTCCGGCATATCGGCAAGGCCGTCGCCGTGATTCTGGTGATCATCCAGATTCCGGGCGCGGCAGGCCTCTACCCCATCGAGATGATGCCGGAATTCTTCCGCCGTCTGAAACCGTTCCTACCGTTCACCTACGGCATCAACGCGATGCGCGGGCCGATCGGCGGCATGTATGCCAACCATTATTGGATCGACATGCTCTCGCTGTTCTGGTATCTGCCTGTGGCGCTGTTCATCGGCTTGGTGGTCCGCAAGCTGGCGTTGAACCTCAACCGCCTGTTCGACAACCGTCTGGCGGACACTGATCTGATGATCACCGAACATAACGAAGGCACGGTGGAACCGTTGCGGCTCACCGAGACCGCGCAGCAGATCGCCGAGGAGTTCCCCGAACTCGCCCGCAGACGGGCGATTCATTTCTTCCGCCTGTACCCGCGCCTGGTGCGTTGGGGATTCCTCGCGCTGGCGGTACTGCCGTTCGTGTTCCTGCTATTGCTATTCATCACGCGCATGAAGCTCGCCATGCTGCTCGGTTGGATCATTTCGATCATCGCCATCGACACGTATCTCATCGTGGTGGAGTATCTGCGCGAACGGTATGCGAATTATCTGGGCGAGGAAGCGATGAGTGCGGAAGAGTTCCGCAGCGCGATCCTGCACGAGAACCTGCTGTTCCGGCCGGGCATGCATTACAAGCCGATGCATGCCGTACGTACGAGACTGTATGAGGCTGCGCATGGTGGTTCGGCCGGACATGCGCCTGAACATGCGGCTGGAAACACGGACGGAAATGCTGGCAGGAGTCTGCGTGAGGAGGGGAACGAACAGTGAAAATGATCTGGGGCATCTTCAAGCGGGACATGTGCCATGCCACCCGCAACGTGATCGCCGTGATCGTCTCGATGGGCCTGGTGGTGGTGCCGGCGCTGTACGCCTGGTTCAACATCGCGGCCAGCTGGGACCCCTACGGCAACACCAAGGCATTGAAGGTCGCCGTGGCCAATAACGACAAGGGTTACAAGTCGGATCTCATACCGGTGCGCGTCAACGTGGGCGAAACCATCATCAGCACACTGCACGCCAACGACCAGCTGGACTGGCAGTTCGTGAAAAGCGACAAGGCAATCGACGGGGTGAAATCCGGCGAATACTATGCGGCGATCGTAATTCCGAAAGGTTTCAGCGCCGACATGATGACGCTGTTCTCCCCCGACATCAAACACGCGCAGCTCAAGTACTATCTAAACGAGAAAATCAACCCGATCGCCCCGCATATCACCGATCAGGGCGCGACAACCGTGGTCAACACGATCGACAAAACCTTCGCCAAAACGATTGCGCAAGTCGGACTCGACCTGGCCTCAAGCATCCTACACTATTCGCAAAGCCCGCAAATGGCCGAATACATGCGCAACCTCAACGGCAATCTCACCACCATGGCGGATACGCTGAGCGGCGCATCGCAGCAGGTGACGTCGTATTCGCAGCTGCTCGGCTCGGCGAACGACATCGTGGATTCCACGGGCAAACTGCTCGCCTCGGCGACCAAGGCGGGCAAACAGGCCCAGAACGCGTTGAAGCAAGGCAAATCAGGTGCCACGTCACTCACTTCTGCAGGTGCGAACGTCACCTCCTCGGTGAACACCGCGCTCGACCAGGTGTTAGGCGCGTTCGACCAAGTAGCTGCCAAGGTGAACAAGGCGTTCGACGCGATCGGCAAGGACTCAGACACCGCAGCCAGCCAGTTGACAGCGTTGAGCGAACAAGTCTCCAGCGGCGAATCGCTGTACGACACGTACATCACAAGCCTCAACCACATGCGCGAATCGGTGGAACAACTACCGGACAGTGATTCCGCGAAACAGGCGCTGCTGGAAGCCATCGACCGGGAGATCACGCTGCTGGAAGCCGCCAAAGGCGATTCGCAGAAGCTCGCGCAGCAGCTGAAAGACGCTTCCACGCAGGTCACGCAGGATACCGCAGCCGCGGAAAGCTCCCGCAAGGAGATCCTGAACCGCATCACCTCCGCGAAGCAGTCGATCAGCAATGTGCGCGACGATTACGTCACGAACGTCAAGCCGAAAATCGACGCGCTCGCCTCCACAGTCAGCACGCTGATCTCCCAAACCGACAGCATGATCACCCAGCTGAGCGGCACCGCCGACGGTCTGGACGATGTGACGGGCGATGTGGGGACGAATGTGACGTCCATCCGTTCCACGCTCGGCGCGATCGCGAAGAAACTCGACTCGTCGGCAGCGACGGTGAAGGAGCTGATCACGAAGCTGGAGACGGGCGGAAACGCCGGTGACGGCAACAGCGATGGTGGCGACGGTGACAACGACGCCAGTTCGTCCGATTCGGGCGAATCGGACGAACTACGTGCACTGGCCACCGCCAACGCGTCCACACTGTCCACGCTGATTTCCGCGCCCGTCGCACTGCATCGCGTCTCGGTGTACCCGATCGCGAACTACGGTTCGGCCATGGCGCCGTTCTATACGATCCTGTCAATCTGGGTGGGTGCGATCATCCTGTGCGCCATGCTGAAAGTGACGATTTCGGACCGCGAGAAGGCGCATGTGCTGGGCTTGGGCGACACGCTGCCGCGCATCGCCGGCCCGTCCGGCCCGGGGAACGCCTCACGTTGGGGACTGCGCCTCGACCACGAGTATTTCGGACGGTACGCGATCTTCGCACTGCTCGCGTTGCTGCAGGGCACACTGGTTTGCCTGGGTGACACGTATTTCCTTGGCGTGCAGGCGAATCATGCGCTGCAGTTCCTTGCCGTGGGGTGGCTTGCCGCGCTCGTGTTCTCGAATATCGTGTATACGCTGACCGTGTCGTTCGGCGATATCGGCAAGGCCGTGGCCGTGGTGCTGCTGGTGATGCAGGTCGCCGGTTCGGGCGGTACGTTCCCTATCGAGACGCTGCCGAAGTTCTTCCAAATGCTCTACCCGTTCCTACCGTTCCCGCACGCCATCGATGCCATGCACGCCGCGATGGCCGGATCGTACGGCAATGAGTACCTGCTTGACATGGTGTATCTCGCCTTGTTCCTGATTCCTTCGCTGCTGCTGGGATTGGTGTTGCGCAAGCCGGTGATCCGGTTGAACAACTGGGTGAGCCGCAATCTGGAGTCCACCAAGGTGATGTGACGAGGCGGATTTGAACGGGCTGGTTTGAGCCGGTTTAGATCGGTTTCGGCTGGCACACGTGCACGCGCTGCCCGCCATCATCGACGACCTGAAAACCCAAAGCCACGAATTCGTCACCATCGACCAGCCGGCAAAAACCTAAGCTAGCGTGGAGGCGTAGGGCATTGTCCTGCCCAGTCACTTCCCTTACGTACCGCTGCGCCATCCCGGCGCTCCTCTGCGCCGCCACTACCCCACATGTCGCCTCCTCACGCACCAACAAGTGTCCGATCCCCCCGAATCAGCCACCCACGCGTCATCCGGTCACCCCAGGTTGTCCGATTCGGGAAAAACGGACAACCAAGATGGACGCATTACACCTCAGACGTCCGATTCTGCAGAATCGGACAATCAGCGGCGTCGCGCAAACCACACGTTGATCAGCGAGCCGACCACCACCAGCGCGACACCGATCCAGAATGGCATGCCCAACGCCACGCCCAATAGGAGCGTGCTAGAAGCAGTGGAGAACAGCGGCGTCGCATACGAACCGATCGCAAGCGTTTCCATACTGCCATGTAGCATGCCATACCCCCAGCACGCGTAGCCGCCGGCAATCGACGCGGCACATGCGAGCAGCGCAATATAGCCGCCGATGCCAGGCGCTACAGCTGGCAAACCGTCGCCCGAAACGAAATGGATAATCCACAGCACAACAGCAACGCAACAGAAGAAAATCGTCGTACCATCGTAACCATCGGACATCGATGGCGTCACGGTCGCGTAAATCGCCCAAATAAAGGCGCCTGCGAACGCGAGCGCGTACGGCAATGGATTGCTGGCGATATTGGCGACCGCTTCCTGCACGTCAAGGTTTTCACCGCCGACCGCCATTGCCACGCCGACGGTGGCTACGATTGCACCCGGCAGCGCTTCGGAGACCGAGCCGCGTTTGTGCGACACGGCGGCGGTCATCAGTACCAGCAGCGTCGGCCACAAATAATTGACGAGGCTGACTTCCACAGATTGCGCGTTCGTTGTGGCCAGACCGATCGACAGCGAGATCGACGCCTCGTATGCGATGAACATGAGTCCGCCTGCGACGAGGTACTTGCGTGGCGCTTGGCTAATCGGTTTCGGCCGTCGCACGATGAGCAGGAGCATGCCGCCGACAGTGTAGATGAGCGCCGAGCCGAGCGTGGCGCCGAACGATTCGGAAACGAGTCGCACGAGGCCGGCCATGAAGCCCCACAGGACGATTGCGAACAGGCCGATGAGTGTCGCCGCGTGTGATATGGCATGGCCAAATAGGGGGTTACTGGGGCGTTCGCCTGCGGATTCGGCGGGAAGTTTCTGATCCGTATTCACGGATTCCAGCCTACCTGCCGCCCACCCCGCATGTCCGATGCCGGAGAAACGGACACTATTTGTTGGTTTACCGCCGCCTGGCCTCCTTAACCAATGGCACGATGATGCCCACGACGCCACACAGCACACCGCCAATCGGCCACGGGACCCAGAACACCTTCATCCACGCGTCAACATCACTGCCCGCCATTCCAAGAAAAAGCATAAGCAACGCGACAACAGTTGCTAACAACATGATCACGCCACAAATTGCACCGGTAAGTCTGCTGTAAAATCTGTCCGACTCGCTCATCGTCGGGTGCGGCACGGAACGTCCCTCGCGCACGCTTTCCTCTTCGGCTTCACGATTGTATTTGTCCACATTCACCTTGTCATGCGTCATCCCGGACATAATGAAACAGAACACCGCCGCGGCCACGCAAGCCAGCAGAACGCTGTCCGGCCACCCCGCGTCTCCGTCGGCAACAAATTCGTCACAAAACACTCGCACGCACACGCCCGCCAAAATCAGCACGGCACCAATCGCAACACCAATCGCCAATACGACCGACGCACGTGACTTGTCCTCATTCGTGTAAAAATCCTGCACATACGGGTGGCGACGGCGGAAATCGCCATGCATGATTCCGGCCGGTATCAGCAAAGCGAGACCGACCATCGCGCCAACCAACGTGCATACCGTGACCAGCACGTCGTTCACCGGCGACGGCCCCAAGACAGACCCCTCCGGCGAAAACAACATGCCAACCGCGACTCCGAGGATAATTGCGGCCACACCAATCGCAATAAGCCACGCAAAACGCCTCATATGACTGTCGTAGCCAACCACATCCTGCACGATATGTCGGGGCACGCTTTGCGGAATGTCCGTCCCATCTCGCGTGTCCGATTCTGGAGAAACGGACAATTGAACACCAGTTTTGGCACCTTGTGCGTCCGATTCACCAGAAACGGACGCACAAACATTCGGATTCGTATCCCTCACGTCCGATTCACCAGAATCGGACATTCCTGCGACCTGCGATGCCGCAAACCCGATTACCCCCGGAACCGCGCCAACAGCAGCGTCGGCCACCCCAACCGACGCGGCCACACCATCCGTATCAGCAGCCAAGTCCACGCGTCCCGTACCCCCACAGCCCGCCGACGCGCGCACGTCGCCCATGACCAAATCATCCAACGTCACGCCGAACATGTCGCAAAGCATCAGCAGCTTGTCCATTTCGGGGTATGCCTTCTCGGACTCCCATTTCGAAATTGCCTGCCGGGAAACGCCCAGCAGCATTGCCAGCTGTTCCTGCGTCATGTTGCGCGAACCGCGCAGATACTGCAGATTCTCTTTGAAACTCATGTCTGCCCTTTCGTCGAGTTTCCATATCGCCTCGACTTGCGATTATTGGCGATTGCCAAGCAACAGCTTGTCATAAACGTCGCGTTCCACGCCACCATCTTTCGGTTGCATTGCGACTCGCAACCGAATTTTACGACGCAACCGACAGTTGCGCGGCGCGAAGTTGACTTCACGGGTCTTTTACGGCAATAGAAAAAACCTTGGAATTCCAACGATTCCAAGGGTTTCGAATGGAGCGGATGACGGGAGTCGAACCCGCCTTTAAAGCTTGGGAAGCTTTCGTTCTACCGATGAACTACATCCGCAAGGCTGTGCCTTTTGGGCACGAAACTTCAGTTTAGCACGCAACGGATGCGTATGCGGACACAGACCGACATGCGATACCAATTTTCCACAATATCACGGAAACTCAGCCGCGCGGCCGCTGCGAATAGTCACGAGAATATCCGCCAGCCGAGCCGACCGAATCATGCCCGGACCCATACTGCGTTCCAAATTGCGGCCCACCGGCACCAGCCATCGCAGAACGTCCGCCTTGCCGAATATCCGCCGCCGCAACGCCGCTCGTGGCATAGCCACCGGCCAAATATCCGGACTGCACGCCCTGCTGACGCATCTCCTGCCCCATCTGCATCAGCCGCGCAATGCGATCCGAGGTCGGCGGGTGCGTAGAAAACAGCTTGGAGAAACCTTCCGCAGAAAACGGATTCGCAATCATCATCGCAGCAACCGACTGCGTACCAGCAGTCTTCTGCATCGGCATCGTCTCAGCGCCGTTCGAAATCTTATTCAATGCGGACGCGAGCGCCTCCGGATCTTCCGTAAGCATGGAACCATCTTCGTCAGCATCATATTCTCGCGTACGCGAAATTGCCATCTGAATAAGCGAAGCGGCAATTGGCGCAAGAATCGTACTCAACAGCACACCCAGCAATCCAAGACCATTAGAAGACGAGTCATTACGATCATCGCGCGAATTGCCACCACCGAAATACATGAGCGAATAGCCTAGATACGAAATGACCGTCGCCATTGCGGACGCGATCGCAGACGTCAGGATGTCATGATTGTACACGTGCATAAGCTCATGACCGAGCACGCCGCGAATCTCACGTTCGTTGAGCATCTGCAGAATGCCCTGTGTGCAGCAGACCGCCGCATGACGTTCATTGCGTCCCGTTGCGAACGCATTGGGACTCATGGTTGGGGCGATATAAATACGTGGCATAGGCTTGCCCGCCTTTGCCGACAGTTCGCGCACGATTTTGTACAGTACCGGCGCTTCCTGCTCGCTGACTTCCTGCGCATGCATGGATGCGATCGCGAGTTTGTCGGAAAACCAGTAAGATGCGAACGTTGAGCCAAGTCCGATGAGAATGTAGATACCAAGTGTGCGCTGACTGCCACCGGTCGCCCACCAAATGAGCATGATGACGCCCCACATCAACGCGAATAACAGCGTTGTCTTCAAGCCATTGCAATGGCCATGCACCTGCAATTTGCCGTTCATGGTCACTAGCGTAGAAACGGAGTCTGAGTTTTTGCTGGATATGCGCTGGAGACTGGGCTGCGGAAAGGACTAGGGGCAGTTGCGGAAGTTCGCACGCTCAGCTTCTCCCCGGGTGTCCGATTCTCCAGAAGCGGACACCCAAGACGCATGAAAAAAGTCTGAAACCTATCGGACCGGGTTTCAAACACCCACCTTAGGCGTGAGCCAGGGCGCGCATCTGCTCCGGGTCGATGACCTTCTTATGCTCGCGCCCTTCCTTCGCACCGTCGGCACGTTCGTACGCGTCGACCTTCTTCCAACCGGCGAAGTCGATCGGCTTGACTCCACGGGAGGCCAGCAGACGGTCGATGGATTCCGGATCGCGGTCCGCCGCCACACGACCACCTTCGGCTGCCTTGGACAGATCTTCCAGCATGTTGGTGACGATGAGCAGCGCGTCGGACTTGGTGGAGCCAATCAGTCCGACCGGGCCACGCTTCGCCCAACCGGTGGCATACAGACGTTCACGCACCTGCGCGCCCTCCTCTGCCGAAGCGGTCGTGGTGATGCGTCCGTCACCGTTCGCGTTCGCCAGATGCGCGTGACGCTCGTCGTACGCGATGCCCGGCGCGGTGGCCGGCTTGTAGCCGATCGCATGGTACACGGCCTGCACCGGATACTCTTCAAACTCGCCGGTACGGCTCATCTTGCCGTCAGCCGACGTTTCGGTCTTCTCCACGCGAATGCCAACGACCTTGCCGTCCTCGCCCAGCACTTCGACCGGCGCGGAATTGAAGTGCACATAATACTTGCGATCAGCCGTATTACCCTCGTAATCCACGTCACCGTCATCTTCCATGTCTTCCGCCATCTCACGAATCGTGAACAGCTCTTCGACCATCTGACGGGTCAGCTTGTCTTTGCCGGCCTCTTCAATCGTGTCTTCATCCAAATCGAAATCGTCTTCGTTAATGATCAGCTGCACTCCCGGCAGCTTCTCCATCTCACGCAATTCCTGTACGGAGAACTTGGCTTGCGCCACACCGCGGCGGATGAACAGGTGCAGCACGCGAGCCTTGTTCTCCTTGATGCCCTCGTACACATTGTCTGGAATGTCAGTGCGTTCCTTCAGATCGTCGGCATTGCGCATGAGTTCGCGCGCCACATCCATGGCCACGTTGCCGCCGCCGATCACGGCGACTTCCTCAGCTTCAAGCGGCCATTCGCGAGCGCCGGTCGGATAACCGTCGTACCATTCCACAAACTTGGCTGCGCCATACACGCCATCCAGGTCGGCACCCGGCAGTCCAAGAGGCTTGTCCTCAACGGCACCGGTGGCGAACAGCACGGCATCGTAACGCTCAAGCAGCTCGTCGAGGGTCACGTCCTTGCCGAATTCCACGTCGCAATACAGGTGGATGTCGGGGTTGTCGAGCGTCTTTTCGAGCGCCGACGCGATGAATTTGATGGACGGGTGGTCGGGGGCCACTCCGTAGCGCACCAGGCCGAACGGCACAGGCAGCTTTTCGAACAGGTCGATGCGAGCGGCAGTGCCGAGGCCAAGCCCCTCGCCGAGCTTCTTCAACTGGCGCAGGAAAATGTCAGAGGAGTAGACGCCTGCAGGGCCGGCTCCGATTACAGCAATACGAAGTTCATTAGTTTCAGTCACGCGCTCTAGCCTAATGCATTCCCTGCATTTGCGACAGGGGCGCACGAGTATTTTCTTGCGACTTCCTCACGCATGCGCGCCCGACGGAGTACGGGGTCATGTCGCCGGCGAACACCACCGTAAGTAATAAACGAACCGTATACTATGTGCGGCACTATGCACTGTCAATCGATTGACACCGTCACTGCAACGCGTTGTGGTGGGAAAATTTACGATTGTGGCGCGCACCGTATCACGAAGAAGAAGAATTATGAGTGACTCCAACAACTTGGCGCAATCCAAAGCACCGGAGCAAGGCGGCGTACGCAAGCTCGACAAGAGCGACGCCGGCTATGCGAAGGATCTGAAGCCCCGTCATATCCAGATGATCGCCATCGGCGGTTCCATCGGCACCGGCCTGTTCCTTGGCGCGGGCGGCCGTCTCGCGCAAGGCGGTGCCGGCTTGGCGATCGCATACGCCGTCTGCGGCATTTTCGCGTTCCTGATGGTGCGCGCTTTAGGCGAGCTGGCGATCCGTCGTCCGTCGTCCGGCGCGTTCGTTTCCTATGCCCGCGAATTCCTCGGCGAGAAGGGCGCCTACGTGACCGGCTGGCTGTTCTTCCTCGACTGGTCGGTCACCGTCATGGCCGATATCACCGCCGTGGCCGTGTATTTCCACTACTGGAAGGCGTTCCAAGGCGTGCCGCAGTGGCTGTTGGCACTGATCGCCCTGGCGTTGGTGTTCGTGCTGAATCTGCTGAGCGTGAAGATGTTCGGTGAGGCGGAATTCTGGTTCGCCGCCATCAAGGTGGCCACGATTATCGCGTTCATGGTTATTGCGATTTGGGCGATTGTTACGGGCGCTCCGGTGGGCGGCTCCCACGCCGGCGTGGCCAACATCACCGACAACGGCGGCCTGTTCCCGAAGGGCATCGCCCCTGTGTTCGCCCTGACGCTGGGCGTGGTGTTCGCCTTCGGCGGCACCGAAATGGTGGGCGTGGCCGCGGGCGAGGCGAAGGACGCCGAAAAGGTACTGCCGAAGGCCATCAACTCCATGATCATCCGCATTTTCGTGTTCTATGTGGGATCCGTCGTGCTGATGGCTCTTGTGCTGCCGTACACCGCCTACTCTTCTAACGAATCCCCGTTCGTCACGTTCTTCTCCGGCATCGGCATTCCGCACGCCGGAGATGTGATTCAGGTGGTCGTGCTCACCGCGGCGCTGTCCTCGCTCAACGCCGGCTTGTATTCCACCGGCCGCACCCTGCGATCCCTGGCGGTGGCCGGCTCCGGCCCGAAGTTCGCGGCCCGCATGAACAAGCATCACGTACCATACGGCGGCATCATCATCACCTCCGCGCTCGGTCTGATCGGCGTCGTGCTGAACGCCGTGCTGCCGTCTGACGCGTTCGAAATCGTCATGAACCTCGCCGGCATCGGCATCGCAGGAACGTGGGCCGCCATCCTCGTCACGCATATCGCCTTCCTCAAGAAGGTCAAGGCCGGCGAGGAGACCCGCCCCGCGTACCGCATGCCGGGAGCCCCGTACACCAACTACATCTCGCTGCTGTTCTTCGCCGTGGTCGTGCTGTCCAATCTCACCAGCGCGGCCGGCCGTTGGACGCTGCTCATGTTCGCGGTGGTGGTTGTGGCCATGATCGCCGGATGGTTCTACGTGCGCGGCCGCATCAACGGCAATCTCATGGATGAGATGCTTGACGACAACGACAACGATGTCGCCGACGTGCTGGAAACCACGGAAGTGCCGGGCAAGTAGGCACGTCATCGCAAACCTTGGCGTCGATGGCAATCGCCGGCATTCCAGCGTTCCGGCATGCTTCGGCGTCAGGCGAACGTACAATCGCAATAACTGCAATCGGGCCCTCATCGAGCGAGGGCCCTCATCATAAGAGGTGGCAATATGCGCATTCACATCACATATACCGGCGGCACCATCGGCATGATTGACTCTCCGAACGGCCTGATTCCGGGAGCCGACACTCGCGGCTGGCTGTTCCGCCTGCTGGAGGACGCGCACATGGACGCAAGCCTGTTCACGTTCACCGAGCTTGATCCGCTTATCGACTCGTCGAACGCGACGCCCGACAATTGGCAGACGATGGTTGATGACTTGCGTGCGCATCACGATGATGCCGACGCGTTCGTGGTGCTGCATGGCACCGACACGATGAGCTATTCGAGCGCCGCGCTTTCGTATGCACTGGCCGATTTCGGCAAGCCGGTGATTTTCACGGGATCGCAGCATCCGCTCGGCAAAATCGAATCGGATGCCACTGCGAATGTCACGGGTGCGCTGAACGCCGCGATGAGCGGACGATTCCACGGTGTGGGACTGTTTTTTGGACATCACCTGTTTGCCGGAAATCGCGTAAGTAAGTCGTCGAGTTGGGCGTTTGAAGGATTTTCGGCGCCTTCCGTCGGCCCGCTGGCACGCACTGGCACGCCATGGCATTGGTATGCGGGCGATTCCGCTGCGGTTGGCTGCGGTTGGACGTCGCCTCAGCCTTACTCTCGCCATGATGTTGCGGTGATCGATATGGTACCCGGCATTTCCGCGGCACGGTTGGAAGCGATGCTTACGCCGCGGCCGGAAGCGGTTTTGTTGCGTGCGTACGGCGTCGGCAATGTGCCGAGCGACGAGCCTGGACTGACTGACGTGATTGCCGACGTGCTACATGACGATGTTCCCGTTGTGATCGCGTCGCAATGTCAGCAGGCGGAAGTGCTGCTCGGCCATTACGAGACGGGCGATGCGATCGCACGCGCCGGCGCAATTGGATCTGGCGATATGACGCTGGAAGCCACGTATGCGAAAATCATGTTCCTGCTGTCGCAAGGCGTGACCAGAGTAGACTTTGGCAAGTGGATGCGCGTATCGATCGCTGGAGAAATCTCGCCAAGCTCGTTGTAAACGCTTCCCCAAAGCGCCGCGCTTGACACCACTCTCCGCAAATCACGCGGATTCGCCGCGGTCGAAAAGCACAGTGAGCGCCCACAGAATGCTGACCACGTCGATCGCCTCCTGCATGAATGCGCCAACGACCACGGGAATCAGATTGAACGCGGCCGCGATCATGCCGATAATCGCAAGGCCGAGGCCGATCAGCACCGCCTGCAACATCACCTTTTTCGTGCGGCGCGCGATGGCGATGGCACGCGGCACAGAGGCGATGTCATCATTCATGATGACCACTTGCGCGGATTCGGAAGCTGCGGTGGACGTGCCGTCGGTCATGGCCATGCCGATGTCTGCGACTGCAAGTACAGGGGCATCGTTGACGCCGTCGCCGACCATCATGGTGACTTGGTGATTCCTGGATTCGCCAGTTATACGACGCATGATGCGGGCGGGCATGGACTGGTTTTGATGCGTGGACTCGGTGGCGTTTTTAACAGCGGCAACCTTATCTTCAGGGAACAGCTCGGATTGTACGTCATCGATACCGACCTCATTTGCGATGATGCGGGCGGACGCGGCCTTGTCGCCGGTAAGCATGGACAGCTCCTTGATGCCAAGCTCATGCAGACGGGCCAAGGAACGTTTCGCATTCGCACGGGGCACGTCGCGAAGCACGATGCGGGCGGCCAGTTTGCCGTCGATCGCCACATATGCGGCCATCTCGTCCGGCGCAAGCGGAGCGAACAGTGAGTTTGCGGTTTCGGACTTGCGGACGGGCGTCGTCTGCGACGCCTCAGCGTAAGAGGTAATGGAGGGGGCTACAACTGTAGACTGCGCATCGTCAGACATTCCGTCTCGTACTCCTAGAGTGTCCGATTTGGGAGAATCGGACACGTAGCGTTCACCCGGCGCATGCAGCACCGGCATGAATCCGGCTTCGTCGGCCGTCACATACGCAAAACGCCCCACACGCACCCGATGCCCATTCACTTCGCCGGCAACACCTTTGCCTGAATCCTCCACAATGTTCTTCACCACCGGATAGTCGTGCCCGTGCCCAGGCAGATCACGCTCAGCGCACAACCGCTGCCCCGACGTATACCGCGCGTACAAGTCGTTCATGGCCTTGCGCCCGGCCGCCGCAATGCCTTTCGACAGAATGTGCACCGAGTAACTTTCCACCACACCGGCCATCATGAGAATATGGTCTTCATTGAGCGGCGAACTCGTTCCGAACGGTTTCTCCACGCGCACGACCTGCGGTTGCTTGACGGTAAGCGTGCCGGTTTTATCGAAGAAAATATGCGATACTCGACCTAGATTTTCCAACACGTCCTGTGCTTTAATCAGGATTCCCGCTTTGGCAAGGCGCCCTGTTCCAGCCACATACGCAACCGGAGCGGCAATAAGAAGCGGGCAAGGCGTGGCGAGAACCAGCACCTGTGCAAATCGCAGCGGCAATCCGGAAACCGCCCATGCAATCCCAGCAATCGCAAGCGAAAGCACGGTAAACGGCACTGCAAGCATATCCGCGGTCTTCACAACAGCGGGGCGCGACTCTTGCGCCGACGAAACCAGCTCGAGAATCTTCTGATACTGCGAATCCTGCGCAAGTTGCGTGGCACGCATGGTCAACGTGGTCGAGCCATTGACTGCGCCAGACATCACGCGAGCACCCGCATACACTTCACGCGGCACAGGCTCGCCGTTGATGTTGCTCAGGTCCAGCGTGGCCACACCCGACAGCAACTCGCCGTCGACAGGCACTGTTTCGCCAGGCAGCACCAGAATCACGTCGCCGAGCCGCACTTGATCGACGGGGACCGTTTCGAAGCGCTCTCCAGCCGCATCATACGTTTGCGAAGCATCTTTTGTGTCCGTTTCTCCAGAATCGGACATGCGCAGTCTCACTTCGACACCATTTGTGTCCGATTCTGGAGATTCGGACACGTAAGTATGCTTTCCTCCGTCTTGGTTGTCCGTTTCTGCAGAATCGGACATTCTGACGGCACGGAATCCGTCGGCTGTCACGTCGGCCGTATGCTCGCTGCCCGTAGCATGCACATGCCCGCGCACTCCCGGCAGCGCAACCACGTGCGCGGTTCGGGGTGCCGCGTCAATCAGCGCGGTCAGGTTGCTTTCGGCCTTCGACTGTGCGAATTCCTCGATTGCCTCGCCGGATGAGATCATCAGCACCACGGCCCAAGCGGCCCAATATTCCTGCACTGCAACCGTCGACGCAATCGCAACGACCGCCAGCAGATCGACGCCAACATGGCCGTTCCGCAGATCGTCGATCATGCCACGCACCGTCACCACAATCGTGTATGCAACCAGTGCGATCACTATCCACTGCCCAACACCCGGATTAAACGCGTTCAGCCAACCGAAGCCAGCATGCAAATCGTGAGAAACCCACGCAGCCTCGCCCCACGGTCTCCACTCCCCCAGCAATGCCAACGGAATCGCGGCCAGAATGGTAATCGGCAGTAACGGAACCTGCTTGCACAGTCGCCAGCAAATATCGATGATTCTACGCATGAGAATCTCCTTACGCTCGTATCGGACGCCTTGTTAACCCATCGGCGCCTCGCCCGCGCGAGCCATCGATACACGGCGTAAAAAGATATTTCCAGCGTAGCAAACATTTGCGATTTTCGTGCCGCAATTGCCAAAAAATAGAAAAGCAGGACCGTACGATTGTTCGCACAGTCCTGCTTCTACTTTTAACTTTTATTGGTTTTCGTTGGTTTTCCGCGGTTTTACCGTTCTCGCGATGACGTTCACAAGACGTTCTTGCGATTAAGCAACTCCAGTTACGTCTTCGCCGTCAGCCTATCGGGTGGTCGCCACCTGTATTGCAGCCCGCCGTAGCCGACCGCAACCATCCACGGCCAACCGCGGCGGTCTGTCGCGCTTTACCACAGGCCGAACGGGTCGAACAGGCCGCCTCCGTCACCGTAGCCGTTGCTACCATTGCCGTCGCTCTGTCCATTTCCGTTGCCGCCGTTACCGCCGTTACCATTGCCATTACCGTTCTGGCTCTGGCCATCATTGCCGTTGTTCTGCTGGTTCCGATTGTTGGAGGAGTTCGTCTGGGATTCCTCCTGGTCGAGCGTCACGTCAAGCTCCATGGTGTTGCCGTCGCGCACGACCGTCAATGTCACCTTGTCGTTCATGGCGGAGGCGCGCACGTAGCCAAGCAGCGAATAGTTGTTGTTCACCGCCTTGCCGTTGAACGCCACGATGGAGTCGCCGGCCTTCACTCCGGCCTTGGCTGCCGGGCTGTTGTCGACCACGGACTGCACCTGCGTGCAACCGCGGGTCACGCCGTCCGCCTCAACCGTGGAGCTCTTGACGGTGACGCCGAGCGCCACATGCTGCACGGTACCGTTGTCAATGATTTCGTTGGCCACACGCTTTACCAGGTTCGATGGAATGGCGAAGCCGATGCCGATGGATCCAGCTGTGCCGGAAGACGTTGTGGTGGATGCGATGGACGAGTTGATGCCAATCACCTGGCCGGCCGCGTTGAAGGTCGGACCGCCGGAATTACCTGGGTTGACGGCCGCGTCAATCTGCACGGCGTTGGTGACGATGTCGTTGTTGTTGTCATCGGACACGGTCACCGGGCGGTTGAGCGCGGAAACGATGCCGACGGTTGCGGTGTCATCGTAGCCGAGCGGGTTGCCGATGGCCATCACGGATTCACCCACGGCAAGATTGTCGGAATCGGCAAATTCTGCGGCTTTCAGATTGCTCGGAGGATTGTCGAGTTTGATTACGGCCAGATCGGTGGTGGTGTCGGTGCCGACGATTTGCGCTGAGTAGATGGTGCCGTTGGCAAGCGTCACTTGAATCTGCTTCGCGCCGGAAATCACATGGTTGTTGGTGACGATGTAGCCTTTGTCACTGATGATTGCGCCGGAGCCTTTGGCGTTGCCGTCGCTGGTTGCCACGTCAATGGACACCACAGAATCGGACACTTCTTTCGCCACTGCGCTCCAGTCCGCGGCCTCGCCGGATTTGGCTTTAGCCGAACCGGATCCGGACGTGTTGGACTTCACGTTGGTCAGTGAGCTGGAGGTGGGTACGGTCACCCATCCATTGGTGATTGCCGCGTAGCCGACGCCGAGGCAGAGGACCGCGGAAACAAGCGCCGCCACCACGCCGGTCATCACATGCCCGGTCACGCCGGAAGCGGACTTCGGCTTGGCTGCAGCGCCATTCTGCTGCGGGGTACCGAACGGATTACCGTTATTCGGATTATTCGACCCGGCCGGCGGCACGTTGGCACCGCCTTGCGCCGTGGGCTTCATGAACGGATTGCCGTTATTCGATTGCGCGTTCTGCTGATTGTTCTGCTGATTTCCACCTACATACGGATTTCCGAAGAAAGGATTGCGAGGCCGCTGCGACTGCTGCGGAGCCTGCCCGTACGCGCCATATTGCGGCTGCTGGGGTATGTTCGGCGCACCATTCGCAGTACCGTTCGCGGCTGCGGTGCCATCAGCCGGCTGCGTCGGCACGGGACCGTACGCACCATATTCCGGTGCCGGACGGTACTGCTGGGCCGGCGCATCCTGCGTGGAACCGCCAACCACGGTACGCTCGCCCGCTGCGGAAGCATAATCCGGAGTATCGCCCGCCGCAGCCGCGGATTCCGTCGAAGCGCCATCGTTCGCAACAGGCATGGCGGCCGTCTGCTGATCCTCAATACCGCCCTGCACGTCAATCGGTTCGGTAGCCGACTCTGCGGCATACGGCTCGCCTGCGTAAGTTTGCGTCTGTTCCGCATCAACCGGCGGCATCGGCACGGTCTGCTGTTCGTCATTCTGCGGCTGCACGGCGTTCTGGTCGTTCTCTTCAGCCATTTTCGCTCCTTATTCGTCTCGCGGCATTTCACAAATCAGCAATCGTGCCGCTCGAACTGCTATCTACGAGTAAAGATACTCGCTCTGGAAGTTTCCTGAATGTTTGTTGAAAGTAGCAACCGAATCTCTTGGCAGTTCTCTCCATACGGTACCAGAGGCTATGCGATGCAACTTGACAAACCTCAGCCGATACGCCTTCTCACAACCATCGCAAGAAATTCGATAACTCATTCGCGTTATATGTGGCAGAAATGCAGCCACACAAAAACTCATTTGCGCTATATGTGGCACTTTCCTCTGCACAGATGGGTTCAAAACGTCGTTTCAATACCCCCTAACGACTCTTGTTTTCGGGAAACTGCCACATATAAGGGAAATCACATTTTTCAACGGAACGAATCTGCCACATATAAGGAAAATCGTATTCAGCCGGCGAACGACGTAGCCACCGTCGGCAATCGGCGCTATCGCATAAAATATTTCGCATGACAAGCCTCATCGAATCATCTACTGACACAGCGCAAGACACGCAAAACGCGGCAACCGCAGTGTCCGAGAATCTCATCGAACATCCGCGTGGAGCGGAGCCAGGCAAGCCGGGCCGCCGCGACGCCTTCTATTTCGAGCAGAAAACCCGCCTTCCCGACGCGGCCGACGGCAAGGGACGCGGCGGCGCACGATACGGCCGCACCGGCACCATTCATACCCCCCACGGCGATATTCACACTCCGGCGTTCGTGCCCGTGGCCACGCAGGCCGCGATGAAAGCCGTGCTGCCCGAAACCATGAAGGACCTCGGCGCACAATGCCTGCTGTCCAACGCGTTTCACCTGTATGAACGCCCCGGTGAGCAAGTGCTCGACGAAGCCGGCGGCCTTGCCAAATTCATGAACTGGAACGGTCCGACCTTCACCGATTCCGGCGGTTTCCAAGTGCTTTCGCTCGGCGCAGGCTTCAAGAAAACCCTCGCCATGGATGTGACCGGAATGAAATCAGACGACGTGATCGCCGAAGGTAAAGAGCGCCTCGCGTTCGTAGACGAGGACGGCGTAACGTTCAAATCGCCGCTCAACGGTTCACTGCACCGTTTTTCCGCTGAAATTTCAATGGGAATCCAGCATAAGATCGGTGCCGACATTATGTTTGCGTTCGATGAGCTGACCACACTGATGAACACACGCGGCTACCAGGAACGTTCCGTGGAACGCACTTACCGTTGGGCGCAGCGTTGCGTTGCCGAGCATAAGAGGCTTACCGAAGAGCGCGTCGGTAAGCCGTATCAGGCGCTGTATGGCGTGGTGCAGGGTGCGAATTATGAGGATTTGCGCAGGCATGCGGCCGAACAGATCGCTTCGCTGGATTTTGACGGCGTTGGCATCGGAGGCGCGATTGAAAAGCGCATTATCGGCGACACTTGCGCTTGGATTTGCGATGCGATGCCGGAAAGCCGGCCACGTCACGTGCTCGGCATCGCTGCAGTCGACGACATTTTCGCATGCGTCGAGAATGGTGGAGACACGTTCGATTGCGTCGCACCGGCGCGTTGCGGCCGAAATGGCGCGATTTTCACGCGCGACGGACGTTACAACATCAAGCGCGCGCAATTCAAGCATGATTTTGGCCCGCTTGAAGAGGGCTGCGATTGCTACACGTGCACGCATTATTCGCGTGCTTACGTGGATCATGCGTTGCGCGCCCGCGAATTCAACGGTTTCACATTGGCCACGATCCACAACGAGCATTTCTTCGTGAAGCTGCTGGACGACATTCGCGCGTCGATTGACGGCGGATATTTCGACGAATTCCGCAATGAAGCCTTGGCACGCTTCTACACCAACGGTTCCCGCGGCTAATGCATTTCACGTGGGCTTTCCGCCCAAATGAATGCTGAACCACACTTCCGCATTCCAAGGCGCCGACGAACAAACCCGTCGGCGTCTTTTTTCGTGCGTGTCACGCGTGTCACGCGTACGCCCAGCCGTCTCGTTCCCATCCACCACCCCATGTGTCCGTTTCTCTAGAATCGGACGAGCTGCGTCGCGCCGCTTGAATTTCCCTACGAAAAATGGTGGAATTTAAGGATGGCTCCGTCGTACGGAAGCTCCCAGAGCTTCCTCCCTCCTCGCGTCGCGCCGCTTGAATTTTCCTACGGAAAATGGCGGCGCGACACGCCGATTTGAGGTTGTGTGGGTTTTGGTGTAGATTAATCCACTGTCTGCGAGCGTGGCGGAATGGTAGACGCGCTGTCTTCAGGTGGCAGTGAGTGTATGCTCGTGGGGGTTCAACTCCCCCCGCTCGCACCATGATGAAAGGCCGGAGCCGAAAGGTTCCGGCCTTTTCGTTTTCCAAGCGGCAGTAAGGCCCAGCTGCTCCCGACGCCTCCAGTGACTGGAAAAATCAGGACTCGTGTTCGTCTCGGTAATGGTTCCCCCATGTCTTCATCGCCTCGATGATCGGGCGTAAGCTTTCGCCGACTTCGGTCAGCGAGTATTCGACGTGGTCGTGAACGCGGTCGGCGCTTGGACCGAAGAGACTCTGCCGGCAATCCCGAACACTGCCAAGCATCTGGCCGACGTGCTCGCCGGCACCGACGTGCGCCTTATCATGGTCGGACGTGCGCAACATAAGTGTCCGATTCGGGAGAAACGGACAACTGTGGCGCAGTTTTACCCGTTTAGTTGTCCGTTTCTGGTGAATCGGACAATTAAGGTATGGGTTTTACGTTCTGGCTGTCCGATTCTGCAGAATCGGACAGTTTGTGGAGAATGGTTAGCGCACGAGGAAGACCATAATGATGATCATAGCGAAGCCGGTCAGGTCGGTGAAGGTGAACGTTTCGCCAGCCCATGCCACTGCGGTGATGGTGGCCATGACCGGTTCTGGTGCCGAGCATGGTGGCACGCACCGCGCCAACGCGCATCACGCCTGCCATGTAGAGCCAGAACGCGAGGAACGTGCCGCATACGATGGTGTAGAGCAGCAGAAGCATGCCTCGCGCGTCCAGTGCGGGAATGTTCACCCACGGTTGCGCGAACGGGCATAGGATGAGTCCGGACATGAGGAATGTGATGCCGTTGATGGTCATGTTGCCCCATTTGAGCATGAGCATGACCGGCAGGATAGACATGGCCGCGGTGCTCACCGCGTCGATCAGTCCCCATGCGAGCCCCTGCCTTGGCAGCGACAGCGAGGCGAAGTTGCCGCCGGTGGCGATGAGGAACGTGCCTGCGAATGCCAGGAGCACTCCGACCAATTCACGCTTGAGAGGCAGTCGTTTGACGCGCAGGCATACCCAGGCGAGCACGAAGACCAGGTTGAGCGTCTGCAATACGGTGGCGGTTCCGGAGTTCGTCCAGTCGATGGTCATCAGGTAGGAGACCTGCACCAGAAGCACGCATATCAGCGTGGTGGCCAGATATTTCGGATACGATTTGACGTCTTTGACCGCTCCAGTGAGTTTCCGCGGTGTAGTGATGGCCGATCCGACCAAGAAGATCAGGCTGGCGAATAGCGCGCGCACGCAGGAAAGCCAGACCGGATCCAGCTGGTAGTCGCGCATCAGCAGTTTGGCCACGGTGCTGTTCATGCCCCACATGGCACCACCCAGCAGTGTCATGCCAGTGCCGATGAGCAGACTTTTCGGCGTCTGCTCCAGCACATGTTCCGTTTTTTTCGCGGTTTTTTTCGCATTTTTTTTTCGATTCGGAAGTTTTCTGCGATTGCGACGTCTGTCCCGACGTTTGCTTTGCCACGGCCTATCCTCGCTCTCTCTCCACGGCTTTCACGGCAAATTCACGGCGATTGTAACGCACACAGTGCGCATACTAAACGTCAGTTATGCAAAACAGATTTATTCCGCCAAACTTGCGTTCGGTGCCGCCAAAAAAACGAGGATTTTGTCAAGATATGATTCGAGCACGGCATTCGGCATGGAGAAAATTTCGTGCAATGACTGGCTGTACCGCACTTTTTCGATGGAACCGCCACCTTCTCGCACACGTTCAACGAAGTCATCTTGTGGTCCATTGAGCACCCACACGTCGCGGCCGGCTTGGAATAGCAATACCGGGGCTTCGATGGCTCCGCACATGTCGGGTTTGAGCACGGCTCGGGAAAGCGCCATCGCCTGGTTTGCCCAATCGAAAGTGGCAGCATTGGTCTGGCATGACTTGTCTGTCAAACGCTGTTTGTGGAACCAGCGGATGCGTGCTTCGGAGGCTCCCTTGTAATCGTCGGGATTGAGGTTTCCGTCGAAATCGGTATGGCCGAACACGCGCGATTTGCCGAAACCAAGCCCGCAGATCACACCGACCACAATGCGTGCAATCCACGTTGGCATGCCGACCACCGGCGCGATCATCGGCGTGGACAGTACCGCTTTGTCGAACAACGACGGGTAGCGTTCCAGCACAGCCGCACCGATGCCACCGCCCATGGAATGGCAGTACAAGTACATTGGACCATCTCCAGCCACTTCGCGACCCACGGTCTGCGCGAACGTGGCGAAATCGGCCACATACCGGCGCCAATCGTCGATCCATACCAGGCTCGGGTTGCTTATGTCGTGTGTGGAATGGCCATGTCCGCGATGTTCGAACACGCATACGGAATAGCCGGCCAGTAGGAAGTACCACACCATTTCGCTGTATTTGCGTCCGAATTCGGTGAAGCCGTGCGAGATCACCACCGCACCGCGGAATACGCCCGATGCGCCGTTTTCACGTAATGCGTCGAATTTGTGCGCGTCGTAGCAGTAGTAATGCAACCGTCCAGGATGCTCCAGCTTAGGTAGCATATTGCCATCCCAATCAACGACGGCAGGTTCCATCCAGCCTTCCGTCATGCAGTTACGCAGCGCAGGCAGTACCGTTTCGTCCATTTCGGCGTCGTAGCGCGCCTCATCGATGAGCGTGATAGTCATGAATTCCATCTTAGGCGAACAAAGCCAAGACAAAACTAAGCACAAGCATGTGCGCTGTATAACGATGTATCAACAGTGCGTCACGACTGTATCGCCGCCCCCGCGCGTCACTCTCGCATACTATGGAAGCATGAAATATGTTTCACTGCTGATGGTGGTGACGTTGTCTCTCACCAGCACACCAGCATATGCGTATGCAGTAGCTCCTGTTGACGGCAACGACGATATCTCCACTGCCGCGAATCCCAACTGCCCAACATGGCTGCAATGGCTGTGTGGGAAAGGAAAGTGATCGCATAATGACCACGTCGGAAAAGCATCCTAAGATTCATCGCATCGCGCTGGTCGACAATGATCCGCGAGCGCTGGATTCGCTCAGTGCCGTCATTGCCTGCAAAGTGCCGACCGCATATGTGGTGTGGACTGCGACTTCTGGCGATGAGGCGATAGAACGCTGTCAGGACGCGAACAGCAATGTCAGTTTGTTGATTCTTGATATGTCGATGGAGGGTTTGCAGGGGCCTGCTACTTGTCGTCGGTTGCGTTTGATGGGCAAGCATATGCCGATTCTTGGTGCGACGAGTTTTTCCATCAAAAGTTATCGGGACAAGCTGATGGAGGCTGGTGCGCAGGGTTTGGTTGGTAAGGAGAATGCCGACCAGTTGGCGCAGATTATTATGTGTATGTGCAATGGCGAGGTGATGGAGGGGTTTGAGACGCCTGCGTTGGCTAATTTGCGTATTAGCAGGGAGGCCGAGACTGCGCCTTCGCTCACTGTTCGTGAGGAGCAGATTATTTCTTTGTGCGCGGAGGGCATGCTTGATCGAGAGATTGCCGAGCGTTTGGGGATTTCCGAAGCCACCATCCGCAAGCATATGCAAAGTATTTTAAGGAAACTCAACTGTAAGACTTCGCGTCAGGCAGTGGCATTGTGGGTGAGGTCCAATGCGTTCTAAACCTGCAGCTCAGTACATTGCGTGGCGGAATCGTGTGCGCACGTTGCATCCGAATTTGTGGCATCCAATCCGTTTTACCATCATGTTGATCGTGCTCATATGGACCGTATATGGCGTTTGTTACGAACCGCCTACCGACATATCTGGCGTGGTTTGGATTGCGATGCTGGTTGCAGCGCTCGTGGTATCTCCATTGTTTCCAAAAAGCATGTCGGTGGCGATTATTGTGATTGTCTACGCTGGCGATCTGTTTACCTCTTACGCAAGTTCGGGTAATTCTCTTCCCACGCATCTCTACGCTTATGGCATGCTTGCGTACAGTACCAATGTCATTATCGCGACAGCGCTGTTCACATATTACATTGCTACTATCCTGCTGATTTCGCCTCCTGGCCCAGGCACTAACCCTGTCTCCATGATCAGCATGTATGCCATGGTGCTGCTGCTCGGCAGGGCGTTGAGTTGGAGCGAGAAAACGACGCGGAAGCGTTTTGAAGCGGCGCAAAACAAGAATCGGTTGCGGGAGTTGGAAAGCCGCGCACGCATTGCCGACGCTATTCACGATGCGGTGACGGGCGATTTGTCGGCGGCGGCGTTTGTGGCACAACGGCATGTTGACGGCGTTTCAGGCAGCCCTAGTGCCGCTGCCGGAGGCCCTGTCAGCGCAGCCGATGCAGCCGACGCCGAAGACTGGCGTCAGATCAACGAATACATTCTTTTCGCATTGACGAATGTGCATCGCGTTATCGACGAATTGAATATGGATGCCACCGTCCTCCCCGGCGATGCCGACGGCGAAGCGCTGGCCAATCTGCTGCGAACCACCATGGACGACGGCGACCGACGTTTGCGTAAACTCGGCTTCGAAATCACGTCCATACGGCACTGTGCGGGCGGCAAACCGAGTGCATCGCGGGAGACCGCCGAGCTTGCCAATAATCTGCTGCGTGAAATCTATGCGAATATCGCTCGTCATGCCGCTCCGGGAAGCAAGGTTGATCTTTCGGTGATGCTTAGACCGAATGCCATTGAAATCACTCAAATCAATCCCATGAAAGAAGGGCTAGCCGGAGCTGACGGGCACGATAACGAACTTCCTGGCGGCCATGGGCTGGCCTCGTTCAAGAAGCAACTTGAATCACATCAGGGCACGCTCACCGCGTCCGCGCAGGACGGCAGTTGGACGCTTTTCGCGTATATTCCGGTGACTGTCATCGACGATTCGCCGGGATTGTTTGAGCAAGTGCAGGTGTGATCGTGCATATTGCTATTGCAAATCTGACGTGATTCACGTGTTTTCTGATGTGATTCACGTTTCGACTTTGCTTGATATTCGCCTATTTCTAACGATTTTCGGCTTTTCCAAGCCCAAATTGAGGGGGGGGGTACACAAATGTGGTACCCCCTCGCTTGCGAAGTCGTTTTCGCCTGTTTTATGTTGGCAATCGGGAAGGAAACGCGTTCACCCACGACGCTCGGATGCTTGGCAGTTCGAGAATCGCTGGGGAACGCGTTTTGCTTTTGTTTGATACTTTTGCTTGCGTTTTTGCAGTTATCATTACAGCGCTATAGGCGCAGCACTACCGCTCCAATGCTTCCGCAAGGAAATCGCGCTGCAGGATCAGCAGATTTTCGGCGACGGTTTCGTCGTTGGTCATATGCGTGATGCCGGTCAGCGGCAGGAACGTGTGCTTGCGTCCGGCCGCCATCAGCGCTTGACTCAAGCGTAGACTGTGCGCGATCGTCACATTGTCGTCGGCGAATCCGTGAATGAGCATGAGCGGGCGATCAAGCTGAGGCGCGTCGGAGATGATGCTGTTACGTTCGTACACGGCCGGATCAAGGCCCAAGTAGCGTTCGGTGTAGTGCGTGTCGTACAGCGTCCAGTCGGTCGGGGGTGCGCCAGCGCAAGCCGCAGCGAAGGTTTCCGGCTCTTCCAACACGGCAAGCGCAGAAAGGAATCCGCCGTACGACCAGCCAATCATGGCTACGCGGTTGAGGTCGGGTTGCGGGATGGTGGTTTCCGAGGATTCCTTGTTTTCTTGCACGGCCAGTGTTGCCAACGCTTCCGGTAGCGCACGTACGGCGTCTACTTGGTCTTCGAGCGTCACGGATTTCATGGTTTCGTAGATGGCACGGTCCCATTTCGGCCCGCGTCCGGTGGTGCCGCGTCCGTCGGCGGTGACCACGATATAGCCTTGGTCGGCCCACCATTGCGCATCCCAATAGAAGGATTGGCTTTCGACGACTTGCTGGAATCCGGGGCCGCCGTAAGGCTTCATAAGTACCGGCAGAGTATCGGCATGCGCGTATTCGCTGCTAGCCGAGGGGAGCACGATTGCCGTGTACAGGCCACGTTCGCCAAGTCGGGTGAAGTGTACGTTCGGCGTGAATCCGGGGGTTTCGGCATGGTTTTCGATTGGTGCCACCACCATCGACGCCACGTCTGTACCATTTTCGTCGGTTGTGGCGATGTTCATGCAATGCTGCATTTGCACAGTTGCATCATCCATGCCGCGTCCAGTCACCACGCAGCCGTTGCCTGCGCGAGATATGGCCCACTGGCCGGGCGCGTAGGTGAGAGGTTCCCATGTGCCGTCATAGCGAATCGACACCACGTCGAAGCTGCGGGCGTCATGATCGGCGGCGTTGGACTGCCAGAGGAATGGCAGGCTGTCGTCAGGCAACAGTTCGGGGGTGCGCTGTACCACACAGAGCACGTCGTCGTCGGTCACGTCGAGCACTTCGCGCACTTGCAGTCCGGCTGGGGTGAATGGTACGCCATTCGCGGTGAGGCGGTTCGTGTCGGCATCCATGTCGTTCATCGCGCAGATCAGGCGTCCGTTCGGCGTGAATGCGGGCGTGCCGTGGATCAGGTCGAGCCAGTAGGCGTTGCTGTGTTCTTCGAGCACGCGCGTGCTGCCCGGGCGTTCACCTTCGGCATATTCGGGGATGGCGATGGAGAAGGTTTCGACTTGATCGCCTTCATCGTCGGTGAATCCGTTTTCCGCATCTCGCATGGTGGCAATCGGTTCGCCCACGTGGATGGCGAGCACCTGATCGTGCTGCTGGCGTCGGTCTTGCACAAGGATGATCGGCTCATGCCCGCTCGTCCAGCTGACTGCGGCCAAGTATTCGTAGGTTTCATGGTCCCACTGCACCTCATTGGCGATTGCCCCGTAGCAGCAGTTGTCGCTGTCGAAGCCGAGTTCCAGCAGGGTCAGTCGCACGTTGGCATTAGCGGTCAATGCTTGCGGATAGCGGTTGGATCGTGCAGGATTCGCAGGGTTAGCCGGGTCCGAAAGATGCCAGATTGGTTCCGGGGATTCGTCGTAGGTTTCGAACAGCACATATTTGGAATCGGGAGACCACCAGAAGCCGTCGTAGCGGTCCATTTCCTCGCCTGCTGCGAATTCCGCCAAGCCGATCTTCCATTCGCCGTCTTGCGGGATTGAAGCGACTACCGAAATCGCGTCTCCGATTTCGCAATCGTCGTCACCGGAAGCCGTGTCGAAAGCGGTATCGGCAAGATCGACATTCACTAGATAGGTGCCGGTGGTGTACATAACATGCTGCCCGTCAGGGCTGATACGCGGGTTCAGTACCGGCTTGAGCTCGTCTTCCTCTATGGCGATGGCTCGCGTCACGCCGGCTGCGATGTCGGTGAGGAAGAGTTGTCCGTTGATGGTGAAGGTCACGCGGTTGCCGCTTACGTCGGTGGAATAGCCGACAATTCCGGACCCGCCTTCGCGTGCACGTTCGCGACGCGCCCGTTCTTCAGCGGGAACGTCTTCGGCGTCGGCATCAGCGAGCAGCGTGCGCGGATCGGCGAGCAGCATTTCGCTGGCGTTGCCGTTTTCGTCGATCACGCTCATCCACAGTGAGGTGACGGTGTCTTCCGATCCGTCGGAACGCAGGAACAATGCACGGGAACCGTCTGCAATCACACGTGCGGAACGCGGAGCTCCGCAGGAAAATCGCAGTGTACGAGCTTTTTTACGAGGAAACTGTCGAATCGCATCTGTCATATTTCCAACCTATCACCATTCCATATCTCCTTTCCCACAGACATCCATCGCACAGCATGGGAATCGAAATGATGGTGACAAACCCAGAATCATATACCCCCTAGATGGTATAAAGACTGAAATATTGCATGAAATTTTTGCAATTAAAGGGCTTACGAATTGGCGCTCGGCGCTCTACCGCGTAGGATGGGTGAGGATAGAAAGGGACAAGCATGAGTGTTCTCGACCGATTTGAGAAGAGCGTAGAAGGCGCCGTCAACGGGGTTTTCGCCAAGTTCGGGTCCAAGGACCTGCAGCCCGTCGACCTTTCCAGCGCGCTGGAACGTGAGATTGATAAAGAGGCCATGCCCGTCACGCGAGACCGCACCGTGGCGCCGAACGAGTACCGTTTCAAGCTCAGCACACCGGATTTTAACAACATCGTCGATTGGGGTGCCGAGGCGCTGGCCAACGAGCTGGCCGACAACCTCACCCAGTATGCGAAGGACCAGCATTATGCATTCGTAGGCCCGGTCGTGGTGATCTTCGAAGAGGACCTCGAATTGACCAAGAGCAACTTCAAGCTGACGAGCGAATCCGTGCAGGGCAACACCGTGCCCGTCACCACCGAGGCGCAAACCGAAGATTGCCCGATGCTGGAGATCGGCGAGCACCAGTATCTGCTTACGGAAAGCAAGACCATCATCGGCCGCGGATCCGACTGCGACATCGTGATTGACGACCCGGGCATCTCCCGCCGTCATATGGAGATTGATGTCACCGACAATGGCAGCACCGTCATCGCGCGCGATCTGGGCTCCACCAACGGCATGTATGTCGAAGGCCACCATGTCGAGGCGGCCACGCTGCTCGACGGCAACACCATCACCATCGGCCGCACCCGAATCCTGTATTGGGCCTCTTCGCAGGATCAGGAGTAACCAACCCCAACCTCGGGAGTTGCCTCTATGCTCACTGAACTTACTTTCGCGATCCTCAAGTACGGCTTCCTCGTACTGCTTTGGATCTTCGTAGCCTGCACGGTGCGTTCGCTGTACAGGGATGTGGAAACGCTCAGCCCGCGCAAGTCGCGGGCTCATCGCCGTAAGGAGCGTCGCGCACGCAAGGCCGTCGAAGCGCCAGCGCCCGTGGCCGCCCTCGCGCCGGTGGTCAGCGCCACGTCAAGCGCCAAACCTACCTTGCTGGTCATCATCGATGGCCCTCTTGCCGGCAGTTCCGTCCCCCTGACCGGCAACACCATCACGCTTGGCCGTTCCGCATCGAACACCGTGGTCTTGGATGACGAATTCGTCTCGTCCCACCATGCGCGCGTCTACACGGATCCCGCCACCGGCAAATGGGCCGTCGAAGATCTGGGTTCCACCAACGGCACTGTGGTCAACCAGCAGCGTCTGAACGCGCCGATGATCCTCGGAACGCGCATTCCCGTACGCATTGGCGCAACCACCTTCGAATTGAGGTGACCCGTTTGCCGACTTCCCCCGCTTCACAACCGCTGTTCATGTATTCCACCGTCGTTTCCGACGTGGGTACCGTACGTTCCAACAACCAAGATTCCGCGTTCGCGGGCGAGCATCTGATCGCCATCTGCGACGGCATGGGAGGCCATGCGGGAGGCGACACCGCCTCCACCATCGCCATCCGTTCGCTGGCTCACATCGAGCAAGACAATGCACAGGGCGATGTCCAGGTTATTGCCCACATGCTGAAAACCTCGGTGATGGCCGCGCATGACGCGATCGTCGGCAAGGCGAAGCGTGAACGTCGTCTCGCAGGCATGGGCACCACCGTCACTTCCGTCGCGCTGGTTGCGGGATATTGGGTTGTGGCGCATATCGGCGATTCCCGCGCGTATCTGCTGCATGACGGCCGTTTGATCCGCATGACGTCCGACCACAGCTATGTGCAGCATTTGATTGATACCGGCCGCATCAGCGAGTCCGAGGCGCGCAATCATCCGCAGCGCAATGTCGTGATGCGGGTTTTGGGCGATTTCGATATCGACTCGCGCCCGGACATCGCCGTACGCAAGGCGCATCCGTCTGATCGTTGGCTGCTATGCTCTGACGGCTTGTGCGGCGTGCTTGAGGACTCCACGTTGCAGGAGATGCTATCCACCTGCTCCGATCAGGAAGAATGCGCTCAACAGCTGGTTTCGATGGCGCTTCGTGCCGGCAGCACCGACAATGTCACCGCGGTCATCGCCGACGCGACGCTCGCCCTCGACGCAGACGCGTTCGATCTGCCACATCAGACGCCGCTGGTCGGCGGCGCGGCCAGCGCAAGCCTCGAACCGATCGCCGACATCATCAACGAGCCGGTCGCATCCGCACCCGCACTGCGCGAAGGCAAGAAATCGCCAGCGGCCCGCGCGGCGGCATTGCGCAACGGCAAGAATCCCGACGACAACGACAATCCTCCGGAACAGCGCGTGGCACAACCATCCACGGTACGCGAGGAAAACGGTGACCGCACCAATCCCGATACCGGAGAAATCCCCGTCGTACAAAAGGATGACGGCCGTATTTCCGCCGATCCAAACGATCCGGAAGTCGCCAAGGCCATCCGCAACGAGCATATCGAGCAACGCAAGACGAAGCGATCACGCACCCGACGCAACCGCGTGATCGCCATCATCGTCACCATCGTGATATTGCTGGGACTGGCAGGCGGCGCTTTCGCAACCTACCGCTGGAGCCAAACCAAGTACTATATCGGCGACAATAACGGCGAAGTGTCGATTTTCCAAGGCGTGCCGACCAGTCTGTTCGGCTTCCAGCTATCACATGCCATCACCGACACCAATATGAAGACGAGCGAACTGCCGCCAAGTTGGCAGGAGCAGCTCGCGCAGGGCATTTCCTTCGACACGTACGGCGAGGCGAAAACGCATACGCGCCTGATCAAAAAGCAGCTGAAACAGCAGCAGGACGCCGAAGCGCAGAAGGGGCAGAACAAGACAAACAGCGGATCCGACAGCAAGTCGTCAAGCAAATCCTCTGATACGACTTCCAACAAATCGTCAAGCAAATCAGGTGATTCGGGCAACGCTTCGGCAGACAAGTCAGGCGGTGACCAGTCATGATGGCAACCCGTCTGAAGCAATTCGGCCTACTCTTGTTCAGCATGCTGATTTGCGGCGTCTCATTCTTCCAGATGTTCGAACGTACCACCGGCGGTTTCCCGCATAATTACCTGTGGATGCTCGCATTCGTCGGTGCATTGTTCCTGACTTCCTGGGGATTGCTGCTGCGGTTCCAGCCGTACGCCAACCAGGCGATCATGTGCTGCGTGATGGTGCTGACGGGCACCGGCATCATGATGATCGCCCGCATCGATCAGGATTCGAACACGTCCGTCGCGTTCAAACAGTTGCTTTGGCTGTCGATCGCGCTGGTTGTGGTGAATCTGCTGGTGATTTTCATGAAGGATTACCGTGTGTTGCGGCGGTTCTCGTACGTCAGCATGGTAATCGGTTTGGTGTTACTGCTGTCGCCGATGCTTCCGGTGGTCGGTTCCGAACAGTATGGCGCCCGTATTTGGGTGAGGATTCCCGGTTTAGGATCGTTCCAGCCAAGCGAATTCGCGAAGCTGTTCCTTGCGTTCTTCTTCGCCTCCTACCTATATGACCACCGCGACCAGCTCGCGGTCGGTGGCAAGAAGGTGTTGGGTCTGCAGTTGCCGCGCATCAAGGATCTGGGGCCGATCATCGTGGTGTGGATCGTATCGATGGGCGTGCTGGTCATGCAGCACGATTTGGGCACGTCGCTCATGTTCTTCGCCATGTTCGTGTCCATGCTGTATGTGGCCACAGGGCGTACCAGTTGGATTGTGATTGGTTTCATCGCGTTCGCCGTGGGCGCGTTTGCGGCGGCCAACATTTTCAGCCATGTCGGCGCCCGTGTTGACGCCTGGCTGCATCCGTTCGACTCGACGCAATACAGCAAGGAGTATGGCGGCTCATACCAACTTGTCACGGGTATTTTCGGCCTGGCATCAGGCGGCTTGATGGGCACCGGCCTTGGGCAAGGTCACCCGTCGCTCACTCCGATCGCCAACTCCGACTACATCTACGCGGCACTTGGCGAAGAGCTGGGCCTCACCGGCCTGATGGCCATTCTGATGCTCTATTTGCTCATCATCGCCGCCGGGATGATCACTGCAATGAAAATCAAGGATGGGTTCGGCAAGCTTCTCGCATCGGGCCTCGTGTTCACCATGGCCTTCCAAGTGTTCACCGTGGTGGGAGGCATCACGTTAGTCATACCGCTTACGGGTTTGACTCTTCCGTACATGGCCGCCGGCGGATCTTCACTCATAGCGAATTACATGTTGGCAGCACTCTTAATGGTGATTTCCAACTCGGCAAACAAACCCGAATCCGATATCGACAGCGACACGTTCCAATACGAGGCGATGCAGGCGCTGAGCGCCCGCAAGCAGAGCCGCGCCCGCAGAAGCGTCTCCTCCGAGCAATCCTCTACGCAATCGCAAGCTGTTTCACCGGCAGCCACGCAAGCCGTTCCGCAAGTCGCCATACCGGCCGCCATGCAGCAATCGCAAGCAACGGAAATCATCTCCACGGCAACGCCGGTCGCAGGCACGCCAATCGTACCCCCTGCTCCCCCATCGAATGTGTTCGGCACATCTGACATGCCGAGCACGCCGAACCCATCGGGCAACACGTCAGAGGGGAGCCAAGCATGAATAAATCACTTCGCCAACTGTTCACCATCGTGGTGGCGCTGTTCGTCATTCTGGGCATGTCCACCACGATCATCACGGCGATCCGCGCGAACCAGCTCAACAGCGACCCGCGCAACACCCGCGCCCTCTACCACGAGTATGGTGCTCCGCGTGGCGCGATTCTCGCGTCGGATGGCTCCGTCATCGCCAAATCCGACCCGTCGAACGACGCTTTCTCCTATCAGCGCTCTTATGCGGCCGGCGCGCTGTATGCGCCGGTCACCGGCTTCTTCTCCATCAGCCAGCGCGGTTGGAGCGGTATCGAAGCCTCGCGCAGCTCGCTGCTGTCGGGCCAATCCGACCAACTGGTGTGGCAGCGGTTCAAATCGCTGTTCACCGGCCAAGAGAACAAGGGCGCGACCATCGAAACGTCCATCGATCCGAAGATCCAGCAGGCCGCCTACAACGGCCTCGCCAACAATGACGGCGCGGCCGTGGCCATCGAGGTGAAGACTGGCCGTATTCTCGCCATGGCGAGCACGCCAAGCTACGATCCGAACCAGCTGGCAAGCCACGACACGTCCGAAGCGAACGGCAACTATTCCGCGCTCTCGCAAAACGAATCGAACCCGATGCTCAACCGCGTCACCTCGCAGCTGTATCCTCCGGGATCCACGTTCAAGACGGTGGTGGCGGCCGCCGCGTTGGAAACGGGCGAATATCAGACCGACACCGAGATTCCGGCCGGATCGAGCTATACGCTTCCAGGTACGGCCACGCAGTTGACGAACGCAGTGTCGCAGGCCGACGGTTCGGATGGCAAGATCACGTTGGAAGACGCGATGGCGTATTCGTCGAACACCGCATTCGCCCAGCTGGGCGTGGCTTTGGGTGACGAAAAGATCTCATCCATGGCCGAAAAGCTTGGTTTCGACAATCCAATCGCCGTCGACGGTTCCGAATCCACGGGCACGCCGTGGGTGAGCGTGGCATCGAATTTCCCAACCGATGCAGCCGACGACAAGCTCGCCTTGGCGTCCATCGGCCAAGGAGACACCGTGGTGACCCCGCTACAGAACGTGCTGGTGGCCGCTGCAGTGGTGAACGGCGGCAAGGTCATGCGGCCGACGTTAGTGGATCGCGTGCGTTCCTCCGATCTGTCGGTCATCTCGCAGACCAAGCCGCAGGTAATGAGCCGCGCGTTCAGTTCGGACACCGCAGGCAAGCTCACGCAGATGATGGAAGCCGTGGTCACCAAGGAAAACCAGAATCTGGCCATTGACGGCGAGCAAGTAGCAGCGAAAACCGGCACCGCGCAGATCGGCAACGGCAACACGTCCATCGACGGCTGGGTGATAGGATTCGCCCCTGCGGACGATCCGAAGATCGCCGTTGCCGTGGTGGTGCACAATGTGGACTTGTATGGCTCATTCGCCGCAGGACCGATTATGAAAGCGATGATGCAGGAGGCGCTGGCAGAGTGAAACTGATTGAAGGACAGCTCATCCACCGACGCTACAGGTTGGATGCCCGTCTGGCCCAAGGTGGCATGGGCGAAGTGTGGAAAGGCTACGACATCCAGCTGGGCCGCCCGGTGGCCATCAAGGCGTTGCGTGGCGATTTAGGGGTCACGCAGGAGGCCAAACTGCTTCGTTTACGTGCGGAAGCGCATAATTCCGCCAATCTTGCACACCCGAACATCGCCGCTTTGTTCGAATATTACGAGCATGACGGCATAGGCTTCCTCGTTATGGAGTATGTGCCCAGCAAGTCGTTGGCCGATCTGTTTCACGAGCAGAACGGTCCGATGGAGCCGACCCGCTTGCTGCCGATTCTCATCCAGACCGCACGTGGCCTGTTCGTCGCTCATTCGCATGGCGTAATCCACCGCGATGTGAAGCCGGCGAATATCATGGTGTCCGATTCCGGCGAGGTGAAGATCACCGATTTCGGCGTCTCCTACTCCACTAATCAGGAGCAGATCACGCAGGACGGCATGGTGGTGGGCACCGCGCAGTACATTTCCCCGGAGCAGGCGCAGGGCCAGCATGCCACGCCTCAATCCGATATCTATTCGCTTGGCGTCGTCGCCTACGAGGGCCTGTGCGGGCATCGTCCGTTCACGGGCGCCACGCCGGTTGACATCGCCGCAGCCCATGTCAACAATCCGGTTCCGCCGCTGCCCGACTCCGTCGATGTGCAGCTGCGTGAATTCGTCATGTCAATGCTGGCCAAGGATCCCCTTGACCGTCCAAAGGACGCGTTGACGGTGTCGCGCACATTGTCCCGCATCGAACGCCGTCTGCTCGACCAGCAGACACAATTGGCTGACACGATGGTGGTGCCTACGGGTGGAAGGCTTCCGCGCCGCGTGGTCAGCAGACCTCATATCTCCTTGATCACTGATGGGAAGGAACAGGGATGAACATCAACATGCCTACCTCTTTGGCTGGTGAACGTTACCAGCTCGGCCAACTGGTCGGCCGTGGCGGCATGGCCGAAGTGCACGTGGCGCTCGATACGCGTCTTGGGCGTACCGTCGCGGTCAAGATCATGCGCGCCGACTTCGCCAACGACAAGATCTTCCTTGAGCGTTTCCGTCGCGAAGCCCATTCCGTGGCGCAAATGAACAATCCCAACATCGTGAACATCTACGATTCGGGCGAGGAAGTCGTCACCACCGAAACCGGCCAGACCGAGCATCTGCCGTATCTGGTGATGGAGTATGTCAAGGGCCAGACCCTGCGCGACATTCTCAAAGTGAACGGTGCTTTGAGCCAGCGCGACGCCGAACAGGTGATGATGGGCGTGCTCAACGCGCTCGAGTATTCGCATCGCATGGGCATCATCCACCGCGACATCAAGCCCGGCAACATCATGATTTCCGAGCAGGGCGTGGTCAAGGTCATGGACTTCGGCATCGCCCGCGCGCTCGACGATTCCGCCGCCACGATGACGCAGTCGCAGGGCGTGGTCGGCACCGCGCAGTATCTGTCTCCCGAACAGGCGCGCGGCGAAAGCGTCGACATGCGTTCCGACCTGTATTCCGCAGGTTGTGTGCTGTATGAAATGCTTACTGGAAGGCCGCCGTTTACCGGCGATTCCGCAGTGGCGATCGCCTACCAGCATGTTTCAGAGGTCGCCACTCCCCCAAGTTCGGTTGTTCCAGGATTGCCGAAGATGTGGGATTCGATTTGTGCGAAAGCGATGGCGAAGGATCGTCAGAACCGTTACGCCACGGCTTCCGAATTCAAGAACGATCTGCTGACGTTCATGAACGGCGGTGTGCCGATGGCTGCCGCGTTCAATCCGTTGACCGATCTGACCAATATGAAGGCACGCAAGCAGGCCGAAATGACCGCGAATACCGTGGCCATGACCCCTACCGGTGAAACGGCCGCAACGCAGGCGTTCAATCCCGTCACAGGCCAGTTTGAGGCCGTGCCGAACCCGCAGAACGGCGTTGCCACGAAAACCCGTGCGGAACAGCGTGCGGAGGCCGCAAAGGCACGCAAGAAGAAGCAGATCATTATCGGCTCTGTCGTGGGCGGTCTGGTGGCTTTGCTGGTCATTCTGGGCGTGTTCTTCATGCTGAACAAGAGCGACTCCGCAGCCGACATGGTGGAAGTGCCTGATTTCACCGCCACGGCGAATATTTCCGAGGCGCGCGTCGAAGAGCAGCTCGCAGCCAAAGGCCTGAAGCTCGACGCCCGCGAGGATTCCGATTCGAGCAAGCCGAAGGGCACAATCACCAAGCAGAATCCAAAGGGCGGCAAGAAGGTCGCCAAGGGCTCCACGGTTTCCGTATGGTTCTCCACCGGCCCGCAGTCGGTCGCGGTGCCGGATGTGTCGAACAAGAGCCAGGACGATGCGAAGTCCATTCTTGAGGCCGCCGGCTTCAAAGTGGGCAACGTGCGCACGGTAGACAACGTATCCATCGAAAAAGACAAGGTGGTAAGCACCGATCCTGCCGCCAATTCGAAGCAAACCGAGGGCACGATCATCACGCTGTACATTTCGTCCGGCATGACCAAGATTCCCGACAATCTGATAGGACAGCCGAAGGATTCGGCCATTGAGCAGCTCAAGCAGGCCGGTCTGACACAAATCACCATCGAAAGCGAGTATTCCGATTCCATCGCTTCCGGCGCTGTGACCCGCGTCGATCCAGGTGTCGGAAGCACGGTCGAGGCTGGTACCACGGTCACGATTTGGGTGTCCACCGGCAAGCAGCAGATCAGCGTGCCCAGCGTGATCGGCATGAGCTATGCGAATGCCAAGAGCCTGCTGGAAAGCTACGGCTTCCAGGTCACGGTTTCCGGTCCGGAGGATGGCACCGTCACGGGCATGTCTCCAACCGCCGGTACCCAGTCCGATAGCGGAGCCACGATCACGTTGACCACCAAATCCTCCAGCACCGATAATGCAGGCAACGGCGGAGGCAACAACAGCAATAGCGGCAATAGCGGCAATAACAACAACGGCAACAACGGCGGCAACAGCACCACTCCCGGCGAAGGCAACTGATCGATCGTCACAACCGCGATAGCCGCCATAATTCACAATGAAGGCCCGACTGGAAATCCCCAGCCGGGCCTTCATGCTTACGATTGCGTTTTACGAAACTCACGTTTTCCTGAGATTCGTTCCCGAAATTTTCGCGCGATTCACGTATTCCGTGATTCCCTGCAGTCCTTACGTTTCGCGTGTTTCCGCATTTTCACGTGTTTTCGTGCCTTCAGGCCGCGACCTTCGGCTGCAATCCGGCGGAACGCTCCACCGCGTTCTCCTGCCCGCACACCTTCAGCCAGTTCGCAAGCAATCGGTAGCCGTCCTGAGTCATCACGGATTCGGGGTGGAACTGCACCGCGTACATCGGCTTGCTGCGGTGCTTAATGCCCTGCACGATGTGGTCGCTCTGCGTCCACGCGGTCACCACCAGCTCTTCCGGCACGGAATCAGGCTCCACGGCCAACGAATGGTAGCGAGTGGCGGTCATAGGATTGGCCACTCCTTCGAAGATCTCGTCGTCGATGTGCTCCACCAAACTGGTTTTGCCATGCATGATGGTAGGCGCATGGCTTACGGTGGCGCCGAACACTTCGGCCAGTGCCTGCATGCCCAAGCAAACGCCGAACATGGGCTTGGACTGCTCCGCGCATAGGCGGATCATATCTTCGCTGGCGCCGGATTCCGCCGGAGCGCCAGGCCCTGGGGAGATCAGCACGCCGTCATATTCGTCGATCACACCGTCCTCGCTCGGGTCGATCGCATCGTTGCGCACCACCGTCACCGTGGCACCCAACGTCTTCAAATATCCGACGATCGTGTACACGAACGAATCGTAATTATCCACGACCAGAATGCGTGCGGAATCGGTCATCATGCTCCTATCGACGTTGGAATGCCGGCATCCGAATATTTCGAATCGTTCGAATGCCTCAAATCCTTCGAATATTCCGAATGCTTGCGTTGTGCGAATACTTGCGTTTGAACAGCAGTCTACGTGCGCAACATGTCATGACATGACGCGCGTCTCACGCAGCAACCGCAGCAACCGCAAAAAGCGCCTTATACGGCCGTGTAATTCGACATTTCCTGCAATGCCGGAATATTCGTCGCAGCCCACGGGAACAGCCACTCAAAGCACGATGCGGCCGCCGCGAAAATCAACAACGCCATCAGCACGAGTCGAATCGGAAGTACGCCCGGCTGTAATCGCATCAATCCTCCGTACAAGCTGAATTCCGGCTTTTCGCGACGTCCCGCGCGCACGTCGGCGAGGTACGGCCAACGCCATGCCACGAGCGCGGAAAGGAAGATGATCACGTATGCGGCAAGCGCGCCGAAAATCCACGGTTCAAGCGAGCTGACGGATGCGACGATCGACGATTTTTCGTTGTTGACGAATTTGACTTTACCGTTGGAGTCGGTGGATGCGAGCTCCTGGGGGATGCCGTCGGACACTTTCGCCCAGTATGAGAATTCCGCGTAGCTGATCCAGCGGTGTGTCGGCGTGGAATATTTCGGTTCGCACGTAGTCATGGTCAGCATGCGTTTGGTCGGCGTAGCGCCGGGATTTTCGGGGTTGGCGGCGACCACTTCGATGTCGGTCGGCAGCACGATTTTGTGGCTCGTGTAGTGATACACGTACCAGTAATCCTGCGTGCGGATGATAATCAGGTCGCCTTCCTGCAGTTTGTCGACATCGCCGAGTGGCTGTCCGTAGCCGTTGCGGTGGCCTGCGAAGGCGAAGTTGCCGACTTGTCCGGGCATTTGCGAGTCTTTGTAGTGGCCGAGGCCATGTTTGTTGAGTTCGTTGAGGGAAGTTCCCTCAACGAGGTTGCGTTGCCATTGGCTGCCGAATCGCGGAACGTAGACTTGGGCGATCAGCTCGCCTTCCTGCGCACTTTGCGGTTGCGTTGGCGGGTCGCCTTCCTGCGCCTGCGCGATGGTGACGTTGTCGGATTGGCCCGGGTCGGACCATGATACGGATTGGCGCGTTTCAATTTGGTTGTGTTCGGCTTGCACGCCCGTCCACCACATTTGCCATGCGATGTAAAGCGCGCAGATGGCCGCTGCGGTCAGCATGAGTTCGGCGAGTATGCCAAGTATCGTCCATACCACGCTTTTGCGGCGTTGTTTATGTGCCACGTGCTTCATCGTTTACTTCCCCTCTTGCGATTCCTGCACATCTTGTAATTGCTGCGTTTCGTCCGTTTACTGCGTTTCTCCTGTTCCGTTGCTCATCGCCTGCGCGTATTGCAGCGGCTGCTGCAGAGCGTCGGTCGCCTCGAAATGCAGTTTTTCTTTTTCTTCGACCTGCCAGCCTAAGCCGAACGCGCTGACGTACTGCCGGTATATGGTCACGTCCTGTGAATCGTCGAGCGCTTTTTTCATATTGTCGACCGGCCCGATCGCGGAAATAGTGAATGGCGGCGAATACTTTTTGCCCTGCAGGAGCAACACGTTGCCGGAGCAGCGCACCGCGGAGTTGAAAAGCACGCGCTGGTCCATGATCATCATGGATTCCGCGCCGCCCGCCCACAGCGCGTTCACCACGGCTTCGACGTCTTGCTGGTGAACCACGTAGTCGTTGATGTTGGATGTCGATCCGCTGGAGTCGATCATGTTTTCCCAGAGTGGCGAATCGTCGAGCGTCACCACGAGTCCGGGACCTTCCACCGCAGGCAGCATGGTACCGTTGCCTGCGCTTTCGCTGTCTTGCGGGTCGGTGTCGCCTTGGCTGCTCAGTGTTTTGCTCAAATCGTTCACGCGGGAGCTGAGCGCGTCGACTTCCGCCTGCAGGGAGTTGACTTTTTTCACGCGTTGTTCCACAAGTTCGGCGGTATCGTTGGTCACCACGACGGAACGGTTCACGCGCAGGTTTGTGGCAAGCAGGAATCCGGAGAACATGAGCACGAGGACTGCCGCCGCTCCGGCCGCTTTCGACCGTTTCGCGGTGTGCTTTCCGGTGTGCTTCGCCATGCGGACCTTCCTGACTCCTATTAAGCATTTGCTCTGATCGAGAACAGTTTTTGCGCTGTGAGTTCGCCGCTTTCGAGTCTACCCACTATTATGACTTTTAGCCTATTAAAGGAGACTATGCTGATGGCTGACGAAGAGCTGCACGAAACCACCGCGGACAATCAGAACGATCTGCAGTCCACGGACGACACCGCTGCCGTTGAAGAGGGCAACGAAACCGTTCAGAATGCCGCTGAGGAGACCACCGTCGAATCCGCTTCCGCTGATTCCGATGACGATGACGATCTCGACATTCCGATGGACCGCGTCGAAGCGGTACTGAATGCCACTGTCGATAAGGATTCCCTGAGCCCGCAGATGCAGCGCATGATGAACCGTCAGGCGGAAAACACCCGTCGCGTGGAGGAGACTATCAAGGGCACCAAGTCCAATCCACGCTGGTTCGTGCCTCTGTTCTGCGCGCTGATGATCATCGGCCTGGTTTGGGCCGTGGTCTACTACCTGACCTCCAACTACCCGATTCCGAACATCGGCGCATGGAATCTGGCCATCGCGTTCGCGATCATCATGGTCGGATTCATCATGACCATGTGGTGGCGCTGACCCACCGTTTCACGTTTATCGTTTAGGCAGCTTCGGTAGCACGTTTGAAGTAGGGGCGTCTGTACTCTTCGCACGGTCAGACGCCCTTTTCGCATACCCTTTTATGATTCTTTCGCAATCGTCTTGCTATTCCTGCGACTCGCCTATCACTTGTCTCGTGCTTTTCTTAATTTCCGGTTCGCTTGTTCAGATTTTCGACGTACGCAGCAGCACATGATCGCCGCCTTGCATGGTGGTACCAAACAGGTAGACCGTCCCACCGTCGGCAAGCTTCAATTTCTTGCGTAACTGCGGTGCCGTAAGCGGGAAATTACGTACCGCGATATTCGCTTGTTTCACACCATTCAGCAATCGTTTTGTATCTTTTTTGTTCATGCTTCCGACTGCTTCAATCGCAAATCCTCGTCCCGGAAAATCGGCGATTTGCTGTTCCGACACGAACAGATGGCTGCTCGGGCCGATCTGCGTCACACCGAATCGTTCCTCGACCAGATCGAAACAGCCGGCCTTCATAATCGACGCATTCGGCTCATACAAGTAGTTTTTCACCTCCGGCAGCGGTTTGCCGCCAATGCGCAGGCCTTGCGTATATGCGGCAGAATCATAGTCGATCCGCTGATCGTCGTTCACGCAGAACATGTGCGGCGCGGCATACCGGCCATCATGCGATGCGGCTGCGGTACGTTCGGCTTTCGATTCACCGTCAAACGAGTCCACCGTGCCTGCCGAATCCATGCCGCCATTCATCTGCTCCACGCGCGTGCGTGCCAACGGCGTCTTGTCGTTGTCCGTCCGTCTCGTCCACATATCCATCTGCCCCATGCGTGCGCGCGCCGCAGGACGCCGGTGCGAACCCGCGCCATCCACGCCGTCGCGCGCATCCGCCTGCGCCGGCCGTCCCAGTACCAGCAGCAGTTCCTTGCATTCGTTGCCGGTGGCCACAATATGCACTTCGCGTACGGCCCCGTCGAAATCGGCGACCGCCTTGCGCCAGTCCAGCATGGGAGACAGTTTGACCAGCGTGCACTGCGATTTGGCAAGCAACAGGTCACGCAATTCGAGTACGTTCGGCGTGCAATCCTCGATCGCGTAGGTGCGCGCGCCATGCTCGTCGCGGCGGGCCGGATCGACGTAGATGAGATCCACCGGATCCATCTGCCTGAGGTATTCCACACCGTCGCCACACACGATACGCGCTTGGTCGAGCCCCAGTGCGGCCATGTTGTGCTCGGCCAGATCGCACAGGTGCCGCTGTCGTTCCACATAAGTGGCTTGGCTGAATCCGCGCGCCAGATATGAGAAGTCCACACCGAACCCGCCCGTCAGATCCACCATCGCCCTTTTCGCCACCAATGTGTCCGATTCTGCAGAATCGGACACTCTGGCGCGCACGGTTGCGGCCGACGCAAGCAGGGTTTGTGCGATTTCGGACTTGTATTGGGCTGTGAACTGCGATGAGCACTGTTCCATGGAAATGTGCGGAGGGTATACGATTCCCTCGCAGGAGGCCCATTGAGGCAGTTTCTTGCTTGCAATCTGCCATCCGGCGATCTGGTCGAGCGCCAACGGCAGGTCGAGTCCGTCCACACGCCTGGCTTTCAACGCCAGTTCGCGCACGTCCTCGTCGCGATGCATCGCCACGAATTCGCGCGTCTCATCATTCATGATTGTCATTGGTGACGTACCTGATTTCGTTTTGTTGATCCGTCGTCATTCTGGGGATTTTCTAGTTTCACACGATGTGGATAAGTCGTGGATTATTGTGGACGGATGTGGATAGCATCTATATCTTGTGGACAGTTTTACGACCGCCCACAAGATATAGGGCGGTATTTTCCCCATTTTTTCGCTATGCACAGGCGAGTTATCCACATTTTCCACCGTTGAAAAGCCGGGGAATTCGCCGTTTTGTGAATATCCTTGTGGATAATGCACCAAGTTATCCCCGACTTACCCACAGCTTGCCTCCAACTTATCCACAAACTTATCCACAAATGTGGATAAGTGCATATTCGCAATTCCCCAAACCTTCTTTTTCTCCTACCTACCACCTAAAAGAACAAGCCAAGAAGGGGGTTTACACGAAGTGGATTGCTCATATTACACGCGACGACAATCGCAATAATCACGCCCAACATAATTACGCCGTAAATCAGTGTGCGCTGCTGCAGGCTTTTGCCGCGCAACGCATGCAGGCCGGAAACTAGCAGCCAGGCGAACACTCCTCCGACGATGAATCCGCCGACATGCGCCTGCCATGCGATGTTCGGCGTGATGATCGGCATCAGGAAGTTGATGAGCATCCAGATCAGCATGGATCGAATGTCTATGCCAATACGCTGGTATACCACCAGAATTGCCGCGAACAGGCCGAATAACGCGCCGGAAGCGCCGTATGCGGATGTCAGCCAACCGTCTTGCGAGAACAGTGCCCAGACCATCATGCCGGCGCTTCCGCCAAGTCCTGACAGCACGTATAACGCGAGGTATGGCAGATGCCCCATCATGCGTTCCAATACAGGCCCGACGCACCACAAGGTCATCATGTTGAAGAGAATATGCCAAAGGGAGGCCGGCTGGTGCAGGAACATTGACGTAATGAAGGTCCATGGGCGGTGGGTCGCCAGCGCGGGCATGAATACGCCTGTGCCGACGAACGCGTTGCAGCCGGCCGGCCAGGCGATTTTCAATAGTGTTTCGACAATCCAGACCGCGACGCATATCACCATGATCGCGACGGTGATCACGGGATCGCCGTTACGCCAGCGGTATCGCATGGAACGTGCAGAGCAGAGGTCTTTGAATGACGGGGAATCGGGAAACAGACTGAAACGTTGATAAGCCATGTTTCAACCCTACTGGAACGTGCGAATCCGCGAATCTGCAAAATCATTGCAAATGATTGCATTCTTGTGAATCCTCGGCGCGTAAATCCACCCAATCAACACATTCAAGGAATTAAGATAGTGAACAGAGTTGGCTTGAACGAGCAGGTCAGCCAATGTTCGCCGATATTTGGGAAAGGAGCCGTCATGGAGAACAAGTCTTCTAACGGTTGGAAGTTCTTCGCACTGCTCTTCGGAGCTTTGCTTGCCGGTGTCGTCGGTCTGTATGTGTACAAGCAGCAGAATCCGGATTACGATCCGTGGGAGGAGCCGTGGGAGAACAGCTCGTCTCCTGTCGATCTTGGTCTGACCAAGGATGCCGAAGAAGCCAAGGAAGCCGACACTGAGGCCGCCGCCGCTCCCGAAGCCGCCTGATTCCTACTTCTTTTCAAAGCCCTGCCGTCCTTTCGCGCAGGGCTTTTTGTTATCTAGACATAAAAAGGGACGATTCCAAAGAATCGTCCCTTCGTCATCACTCTTTATCTAGCGCTATCAGGCGAGCGGAGCGAGTGGACTGACGCGTGCGGTATCAAGGCGTGGAAGGCGAAGGCGTACGAAGGTACGTCGAGCCTTCCACAACGCAGATAACGCTCCGTCAGTCTGCAAGCGGACCCGTCTTCCAGATGCGCTCGAGGTAATCCTCCATCGAACGATCGGAGCTGAAGTAGCCCGAGTTCGCCACGTTGATGAGGGCCTTGCGGTTCCATTCGAGCGGCTGGGCGTAGAGAGCCTCGATTTCCGACTGGATGGCGGTGTAGGCGCCGAAGTCGGCGAGGGTCATGAACCAGTCCTTGGTGAGCCAATCGTGGACGAGGTCTTCATACACGGTCTTGTCGCCGTTGGAGAAGGTGCCGTCTGCGACCATGTCGATGGCGGCCTTGAGGCGCGGATCGGCCTCGTAGTACTTCTTCGGCTCGTAGCCTTCGGCGTAGAGAGCGTCCACCTCGTCGACGGTCATGCCGAAGAGGAAGAAGTTCTCAGCGCCGACGCGCTCACGGATTTCGACGTTGGCACCGTCGAGGGTGCCGACGGTCATGGCACCGTTGAGAGCGAACTTCATGTTGCCGGTACCGGAGGCTTCCTTGCCGGCCTGGGAGATCTGCTCGTCAAGGTCGGTGGCCGGGATGAGGTGCTGTGCGAGGCGAATGTTGTAGTTCCACGGGAAGTAGACGTTCAGCTTGCCCTTGACGTCCGGATCATTGTTGATGACACGGGCGACGTTGTTGATCAGCTGGATGGTCTGCTTGGCCAGGTAGTAGCCCGGAGCGGCCTTGGCGCCGAATACGATGGTGCGCGGCATGACGTCGTCGGCGGAGATCTTGCCGGACTTGATGTCGGCGTAGCGTGCGATCACGGCGAGGATCTTCAGTGCCTGACGCTTGTATTCGTGCAGACGCTTGACCATGGTGTTGATCATGGTGTTCGGGTCGATGTCGAAGCCGTATTCGCGCTTGGCGTAGTTGGCGAAGTCAACCTTGTTGGCCTGCTTGACGGCAGCGAACTTCTTGACGAATTCGTCGTCCGCGGCAAGCGGTTCGAGGCCTTTGAGCAGTTCGAGGTCGCTCACCCACTTGTCGGTGCCGAGGCCTTCGGTGATGAGGTCGGACAGGCGCGGGTTGGCGAGCTTGACGAAGCGGCGAGGGGTCACGCCGTTGGTCACGTTGGTGAACTTGTCGGGATACACGTCAGAGAAGTTCTTCAGGGTGACGTCCTTGAGCAGCTGGGAGTGCAGCTCGGCAACGCCGTTGACGTGGGAGCCGCCGTAGGTGGCCAGGTAGGCCATGCGCACGGAGTCACCGGTGTAAATGGCCATGTCCTTGATAGTGGCTTCGTCGACGCCCTTGGTCTTGAGCTCGGCTGCGAACTGGTCCTGGATCTTCTCGATGATTTCGAGGTGACGCGGCAGAAGTTCGCCGATGAGCTTGGACGGCCACACTTCCAAGGCTTCCGGAAGCAGGGTGTGGCAGGTGTAGTTGAAGGTCTTGTTGGTGACGGTCCAGGCGGTGTCCCAATCGTAGCCGTACTCGTCCATGAGGACGCGCATGAGCTCCGGGATGCCGATGACCGGGTGGGTGTCGTTAAGCTGGAAGGTGATCTTGTCTGCGAAGGTGGTCAGATCCGGCTTGTCCTGGCCCGGGTAGAAGACGCGGATGGCGTCATGGATGGAGGCGGACACGAAGAAGTACTGCTGCTCGAGGCGCAACGCCTTGCCCTGCGGGGTAGAATCCTCCGGATACAGGATCTTGGAGATGTTTTCCGCTTCGACCTGCGGCTTGACGGCGTCAAGGTACTCGGACTTGTTGAAGGTGAGCAGGTCGAACTCGTCGTAGCTCTTGGCGGTCCACAGGCGAAGGGTGTTCACACGGCCGGAAGCATAGCCCGGAACCATGTAGTCGACCGGGACTGCACGCACGGACCCAGCCGGCTTCCAAACCTTCTTGCCGTTCTCTTCGATGACTTCGCCGCCGAAGGAGACCTTCTGGTCGCGGTTGTAGTCGATGTGGCCCCACGGCTCTTCGTTGGTCAGCCAGTAGTCCGGGGTTTCGATCTGCTTGCCGTTTTCGTCGAACTTCTGCTCGAAGATGCCGTACTTGTACTGGATGCCATAACCGAATGCCGGCACTCCCAGCGAAGCGAGCGAATCGATGAAGCAGGCGGCCAGACGGCCGAGACCACCGTTGCCGAGGCCCGGCTCGTGCTCGGCGTTGACGACGTCCTGCACGGAGAAACCGAGTTCCTTGACCGCGGCATTGAACTGCTCGGTTAGACCGGCGTTGAGCAGAGCGTTGCGCAGCTGCTTGCCCATGAGGAATTCTGCGGACAGGTAGCCGACTGCCTTGGTGTTGCCATTGACCATGTCAGCCTGGGTCTTGAACCAGGAATCCATGAGGTGGCGGCGCACCGCGGCGGACGCGGCGACATACACGTCGGCCGGCTTGGCCTGTTCGACGGTGACGCCCTGGGTGTACTTCAGCTGCTCGCGGATCTCGTCTGCGAACTGCTCCGCGGTGACCGCGGACTTCGGTGCGGTAATTTCAGTCATTAATCGACTCCCTTTGACGGATTACTCTCCAGAAACATTATGCCTTGCTCCAGCGTCCTTGCATTAGCGGCTACATGAACACTAAGTAACATCATGCATACGTTCTCATACACAGCATACTACATAATCAGAAAAAAGACGAAATTTCAAGCGATTACAGGTCAGCATTCGTTTGCAAAAATAATGCAAGTCGACTGCCGAAACGTTGTGAACAACATGCAAACGACATGCAACAAAACTGCGAACGCTGTCAGCAATCGCAAATAGTTTTCTTCTCTTCACACCCCTATTCAGTTGTGACTACGCTGTCTGCAACACCCCATCATAGTCGCTTGCAAGCGACAAAATAACACGTATGACTGTTATTAGAGAACAAGATCTGCATAAGGGACATGACGCATTTGCGCAATGGCTGCAAACGTCTCATCGCATAATCACCGACAGTATTTCCACGAATACCGATGCGGCACGCGATTTCCGTCTGGAATTCTCTCCACGATTACCACGCCAGCTGTGGGCGATGGCAGTGCGCTACTCGCTGCATCTGCTGGAGAAAAAAGCGCCCGGAGAGGGCGTGGAAGTGCGTGTCGCACCGTGGGGCGCCATCAAGATTCTCGACGGACCGGCATCCGATCCGCATAATCTCACACCGCCGGACGTGATCGAATTGGAACCGGACGTGTGGATGCGGCTCGCCACCGGCATCACCAGCTGGCAGGAGGAAAAAGATGCCGGCCGCATCACCGCCGTCGGCGAACGTGACGATTTGAGCGATCTACTGCCGTTGGTGTGACAGGCTGCGAGAAGACCGTCACAGGCACAAAGACGCATAGCAAAACCGCGATGCGGATACACCTAGCAGGCATATCCGCATCGCGGTTTCACAAAGTACCTGATATGCCGATCAGTCCTGCTTCTTCGGCTTCAGCACGCTGGGCATCGGCATCGGGATGGGCTTGTGTGGCTTCGGTGCGGCGGACTTGGCTGCCGGGAACTCTCCGCTCGTGGCCTTCGCCGCCGCCTCCGCGGCCCACTTCGCGTACTCGTCGAGGTCATCCTCGGCGTCGCCCTGCGTGGACTCCTGAACATCTTCCGGAATCTCATCTTCAGCGTCCGCATCGTGAGAATATTTTGCTTCGATATCGGCGAAAGGATCAAAAGAACCCGAACCAGGCTCCTGGGCACCGAGCTCCTTGGCGAGCTCATCGTAATCGGTGTCGGTGGTCAGGTACTTGAGCTTTCGGGCTATTTTCTGCTGTTTGGCTTTCTGACGTCCGCGGCCCATCTGACCCCCTGAGGATTACTGTGCTATCAATT
>SKEW01000340.1_pt1 | contig 50380 bp, 44 predicted proteins | sample 4841441 | NCBI WGS metagenome assembly SKEW01 (sample SAMN11008799, study PRJNA524170) | human gut metagenome | isolation source: fecal sample from pouch patient p41 | place: Israel: Tel-Aviv | reverse complement strand
TTCATACCAAACTTATATAGTTTATCAGAATTACAGCGTGGGCATTTTATATTAGTTTTGCTCATTGTTCTTCTCTCCTTTTCAAAGGGGGTATTATTTAGTCTCGCAAACTTATTGTATTTCCTTATGTTGAGAAGAGCAATGTTCATATAACTTAACAGATCGAGTGTATAAGTGTGGAGGTTATTATGATATTTAATAAAGTTAAAGATATATTAAGTGATTATATAGATATGGATAGTAATGAAATTAAGTTAGAAACAAGATTAGCTGAAGATTTAGGATTAAATTCTTATGAATTTATGAGTGTTATAGGAGAAATAGAAGAGGAATTTGATGTAGAGCTAGATGAAAGAGAAATAGTTAAACTTATTTCAATAGCAGATTTACTAGATTATATAAGTAATTTTAAAGAAGAAAATGTATTTGCATAAAGTAGTTAATTTAGATAAAAATCTTTCAAAGGTACAAAAAAACAAAGAACTTCATAAAGCTGCATTTAATTTATTAGAAGAAAATTTAATAAAAGAGTTTCGTTTAAAGAAAGAGGACCTGAAGTATATGATTGGTTTAAATGGAAAGCCATGTTTAAAAAAAGGTTCTCCTTTTTTTAGTATCAGTTATTGTGATAATATTGTTGTTTGTATTATAAGTGAAAGAAATGTAGGTATCGATATTGAGGATATTAAGGAAGCTAATAAATTTATAGTAAATAAAGCATTAACACAAAAAGAAAAAATTCAATTAAGTTCTTTAAACATGGATAGAAATGAATATTTTTTTAGAATATGGACTTTGAAGGAAGCATTGTTAAAAAATATAGGTCATGGATTATCTTATGGTATTAAAAATATTGAATTTGATATTAAAGATGATATTGATTGCAACTTAAATGGGTTTAGGTTTAAACAAGAAAAGGTAAGTATAAGGGATAAAGAATATATAATATCTATAGCTTGGGGGGATATTGATGAACGATATTAAAAATATGAAAGATATAATTAATTATGCAGCAAGTAATTATGGTGATAGTGTAGCATTTAAATATAAAATTAGTAAAAAAGAGATTGAAACTAGAAGTTATAGGGATTTAAAAGAGGATAGTGAAACTGTAAGTAATGCATTAAAGTCTTTAAACATGTTAGGAAAACATGTGGCAATAATAGGTTCTACATCTTATGAATGGATTATAAGTTACTTTGGGGTTGTGAATTCTGGTGGGGTGATTGTTCCCATAGATGATAAATTACCAGTAAGTGATGTGTGTGAACTTATAGAAAGGTCTGACTCAGAAGTTTTAATATATGATAATAATAGAATAGATGTAGCTAAAGCAGTTAAGGAAAAATGCCACAAAATAAAACATATAATTTCAATGACAGAAAGTCTTAATAATGAATTTGCTTTATCATTGAATGAAATAATGGGGGATAATAGGGGTCCATTTTCAATGGATATTGATAATGAAAAACTTTGTACAATATTATTTACATCAGGTACTACAGGAAAAAGTAAGGGGGTAATGCTTAATCATAGAAATCTTTCTGATAATGCAACAGTTTGTGATATGCAACTTAAACCAGGAACCGTATCAATGACAGTATTACCTATCAATCATGTTTTTTGTTTTACTATGGATATATTAAAGGGCATATATTGTGGACTTTGTATATGTATAAATGATTCTATGATAAGATTTTCTAAAAATTTAAGTTTATTTAAACCAGAAGTAATGTGCCTTGTGCCTATGGTAATAGAAGGATTGTATAACAAACTTATGGATGCTAGTGTGATGTTACCTAAAAAGCTTATTGCAGGGGCTGCTTTAGGAGGAAAACTAAAAACTATTTATAGCGGTGGTGCATATTTGAATCCAAAGTATATTGATGGCTTTAAGGCGTTTGGAATAGATGTAATACAAGGCTATGGTATGACTGAATGTTCTCCTGTAATAAGTACTAATCTACCTGGAAAAGTAAAAAAAGAATCTGTAGGGCAACTTGTAGCAAATTGTGAAGCTATAGTTGTAGATGAAGAAATATACGTAAAAGGTTCAAGTGTCATGATGGGATATTATAAAATGCCTGAAGAGACAAAAGAAACATTAGTTAATGGATATCTTAAAACAGGGGATTTAGGTTATATAGATGAAGATAATTATCTTTATATAACTGGAAGAAGAAAAAATCTTATAATTTTAGCTAATGGTGAAAATGTATCGCCAGAAGAATTAGAAAATGGACTTTTAGAGAATAGAATGCTTAAAGAAATTGTAGTTAGTGAAGAGAAAGATGTAATTAAAGCAGAGGTATTTCCAGATTATGATTATTTAGACAAAAAGAAAGTAAAAAATGTTCAAGAGGAAATTCAAAATATTGTTGATAAATATAATAGGGAATTACCAAGCTATAAAAGAATTAATAAATTATATATAAGAAAAGATGAGTTTGAAAAGACAACGTCTCAAAAAATTAAAAGACAATATGTGAAAAAATAATAAGTAGAAGTAAGCTAGGTGATTAATCATCTAGCTATTTTTATAAAATAATGTAAATGATTATAAATATTTGACCAAAATTAAAATTATTTTTTATATATTGAGTTTATATCATTTACTTTGAAAAATGCTAACTATATAATTATGATGATAATTAATAAACTATATTATAATATATTTTACTAATTAGGTAAATTATAAATATATAAACTAAAAAGATTGGGGGAATAGGCATGAAATCATTAAAGATTGCTTGTACCGAAAGAACTAGAAATTACTTTTTTACAGATAGGGAGACCATAGAAGTTGGTACAACTGATTATACTGATGTAGCAGCTGCTGTAGTAAATGAAAGTGATATAGAAAGTATAAATGATATATATGATACAAGATTTGGAATAGAAATATTTGTATTAGCAGAAACAGATGAATTTGATAATGAAATTAAAAATAAAGTACATAAAATAATACAGATCAATGAATTGAATGAGGAAGAATTTAGTAAAGAGTTAAATAAGGTTGCAGATAAATATGAAGAAGAGATATTGCCACCATTTTTTGATGTTTTAAGTGAATATTCAAGAAGAGGAAATTTACAGTTTGCATGTCCAGGGCATCAAGGTGGTCAATATTTCATGAAGCATCCAGCTGGAAGAGCTATGTATGAATTCTTTGGCGAAAATATATTTAAATCAGATATATGTAATGCGGATGTTGACTTAGGAGATTTATTAATACATGAAGGTCCAGCTATGTCAGCTCAAACTTATGCTGCTAAAGTATATAATGCAGACAAGACTTATTTCGTAATGAATGGAACAAGTACTTCTAATTCAGTAGTAATAAATGCAATAGTTTCTCCAGGAGATTTAGTTTTATTTGATAGAAATAATCATAAGTCTATATATAATTCAGCATTAGTTTCAAATGCTGGAAAGCCAGTATATTTAGAAACTTCACGTAATCCTTTTGGATTTATAGGAGGAATAGATGCTCACTGTTTTGATGAAAAATACTTAAGAGAAGAAGCAGCTAAAGTAGATAGTGAAAAAGCTAAGGAAAAAAGACCATTTAGATTAGCTGTTATACAACTTGGAACTTATGATGGAACTATATATAATGCAAGACAAGTTGTTGATAAAATAGGGCATCTTTGCGATTATATATTATTTGATTCTGCTTGGGTTGGATATGAGCAATTTATACCAATGATGAGAGAGTGTTCACCATTATTATTAGAGTTAAAGCCTGATGATCCAGGAATATTAGTTACTCAATCTATTCATAAGCAACAAGCAGGGTTTTCACAAACATCTCAAATTCACAAAAAGGATAGTCATCTTAGAGGACAAAAACGTTATGTAGATCATAAAAGATTTAATAATGCTTATATGCTATATGCATCAACAAGTCCATTTTATCCACTATTTGCAGCATTAGATGTTAATGCAAGAATGCAAGATGGAGAGGCAGGAAAGAAACTTTGGGCAGATTGTATAAAGGTTGGAGTTGAAGCAAGAAAAGATGTATTAGAAAGATGTGAATTATTAAAACCATTTATACCTCCTGTGGTTAATGGAAAGCCATGGCAAGATTATCCTACAGAAGAAATAGCGAATAATATAGAATTCTTTAAATTCTATCCGGGAGAAAAGTGGCATTCTTTTGAAGGATATGGAGAAAATCAATATTTTGTAGACCCTAATAAGTTTATGTTAACAACTCCGGGAATAGATGTAGAAACTGGTGAGTATGAAGAGTTTGGAATTCCAGCAACAATACTTGCTAATTATTTAAGAGATCATAGAGTTGTACCTGAAAAAAATGATTTAAATTCAATATTATTTTTATTAACACCAGCAGAAAGTACTTCAAAAATGAAAGGTCTTGTAGATCATTTAGTAAGATTTGAAAATCTTATAAAAGAAGATGCTCCATTAAATGAAGTTTTACCAAAACTTTATGCTAAATATGAAGAACGTTATAAAGGATATACAATAAGAAGATTATGTCAAGAAATGCATGATTTTTATAAGAAAAATGATGCAAAAACTTATCAAAAATTATTATTTAGAAAAGATTATTTGCCAGAATATGTAATAAATCCAAATGAAGCCAGTATTGAACTAAAAAGAAATAATGCTAAGTTAGTTCCATTAAGTGATATAGTTGGAGAAATAGCATTAGAAGGAGCTCTTCCTTATCCACCAGGAGTATTTTGTGTAGTGCCAGGTGAAAGATGGAATAATGTTGCTCAAAAATATTTTTCAATTTTAGAGGAAGGAATTAATAGATTCCCAGGATTTGCGCCAGAAATTCAAGGTGTTTATCTTGAAAAAGAAGATGGAAAAATAAGAGCATATGGATATGTTTTAGATAAATAATAATTTAAATATAATAACTTCCGGGGGGCAGGTATGAAAAGGAAATTTTACAAAGTAGTAAAAGAAAATTTATTGAGTAAAAAAGATTTATTTATATTTACAATTTTAGAATCCGTTAATGATTTAGATATAGGTAAGAAAATATTAAAAGTTGATAATGAATTTATATTTGAGGATGAAAGAGATAGAGAAAAATATAAAGAGATTATTGAGAATTTAGATTTAAAAGAAACTAACAAAGTATTTGATATTAATAACTCTTATAAAATAATGCTAGAACAGATTGCATCTAAGCCTAAATTAGTTATTTGTGGTGGTGGACATATATCTTTAGAGTTATATAAAGTCGCAAAAATGTTAGATTTTAATGTTATAGTAATAGATGATAGAGAGGAATTTGCAAATACTGAAAGATTTCCATCAGCAGATAAGGTAATATGTAAGAAATTTAATGAAGCTCTTGAAGAGATAAACTATGATAATAATTCCTATTTTGTGGTTGTAACAAGGGGACATAGAGCAGACCAAATATGTATTGAATCAATTTTAAATAAAGAATATAAATATTTAGGTATGATAGGTAGTAAAGCAAAGGTAGCTAATTCAGTAAGACAGTTAGTGGAAAAAGGATATAGTTCAAAAGAAATTGAAAAAATTCATGCACCTATTGGATTAAATATAGGAGCTCAAACGCCTGCTGAAATTGCAATAAGTATAGCAGCGCAAATTATAGAAATAAAAAATAAAAGTAATTTATCAAATGTAGATGAAAAAATATTAAATACCATTAATGAAAGCAATAAAAAGATGGTATTGGTAAGCATTTTAGATAAAGTAGGTTCATCTCCTAGAGGAGTAGGTGCAAAAATGCTAGTTACAGATGATAAGAAATTGATCGGAACCATTGGTGGTGGAAGTGTAGAAAATGCTGCATACGAAAAAGCTTTAGAATTAATAAAGCAAGAAAAATCATATATTGAAAGTTATGATTTATCTAATTCAGTAGCAGCAAAGTTAGGGATGGCTTGTGGTGGAACCATAAAGGTACTTTTAGAATATATAAAGTAAAAAACGAAAAATAATCTTAAAAATTAAATTTTTTCTGAAAAAGCAAAAGACAAACTATTAAAGGTAGTTTGTCTTTTAATTTTTGTGTTTTTGCCGTTAAAATATATTTTTTAACCTAAAAATTTCAAAAAAATCTAAAAATAAATATATTTTTATACACAAATTAGAAAAAGTATGATAGAATCATGAAGTAGGATTTACGTACATTAAATATACAAAAAATAAAAAATATTCGCGATTTATATTAATACTTATAGGGGGATTTAGGATGAAAACAGGAAGTATTTATGAATTAGAAGGAAGGGTACCTTTAAAACAAGCTATTCCATTAGGTATTCAACATGTATTAGCAATGTTCTTAGGAAATGTATCACCACTTATTATAGTATGTGGGCTTTTAGATATTCCATTAGAAACAAAATCAATGTTAATCCAAAATTCAATGTTTGTTGCAGGGATTGCAACATTAATTCAATTATATCCATTTTTTAGAGTAGGAAGTGGATTACCTGTAGTTATGGGAACAAGTTCAGGATTTATAGGAACACAAAATGCTATAGGTGCAACGTATGGATATTCCGCTATAATGGGAGCTTCATTAGTTGGGGCAGTATTAGAAATGGTTTTGGGATTCTTCATTAAGCCATTAAGAAAATTATTTCCACCTATAGTAACAAGCTTGGTTGTTATTTCAATAGGACTTTCATTACTTCCGGTAGGTATTAAATATTTTGCTGGTGGAGCTGGTTCAGCTGATTTTGGATCACCAAAACATTTAATAGTTGGAACAGTGGTAATTTTAGTAATAATAGTATTACAAAACTTTACTAAAGGGTTTATAAAAACATCAGCTATTTTAATAGGAATAATAGTTGGATACATATTATCAATAGTAATGGGAATGGTTGACTTTACAGCTGTAAAAGAAGCTTCATGGATAAGTTTACCTAAACCATTTGCTATGGGATTTGAATTTAGGTTAGATGCAATTATTTCAATGGCAATAATGTATATTGCAACTACAGTAGAAACAATTGGGGATATTTCTGCAATAGCAGTAGGTGGACTTGATAGAGAAGCAACTGACAAAGAATTATCAGGTGGTGTAGTTGCTGATGGAGTTTCAAGTTTTATAGCAGCTATCTTTGGAGTTGCTCCAAATACTTCATTTAGCCAAAATGTTGGACTAGTTGCTGTAACTAAAGTTGTAAATAAATTTGTTATTATGACTGGGGCAGTATTTTTAATATTAGCTGGATTTTTCCCAAAATTGAGTGCAGTACTTTCAGTAATGCCACAATCAGTTCTAGGAGGAGCAGCAGTTATAATGTTTGCTATGATATTTGTAAGTGGATTACAGTCATTATTTAGAGAAAAGTTAGATGGTAGAAACGGCTTAATAGTTGCATTAGCAATAGGAATTGGTGTTGGAATAGGTAATGTTCCAGAAGCCTTAGCACAATTACCAACTTGGGTTAGCAACATATTTGCACAAAATGGTATAATAATGACATTCGTTATAGCAACAATATTAAATTTAGTATTACCAAAAGATAAGGTAGAAAATAAAGCAGTAAGTGTATAAAAAATATAAAAAGGGCTTATATCGAATAATTTGATATGGCCCATTTGTTATGTCTATAGGAGGAGAAAAAATTGTTTACGATTAGGAATTATGTAGTAGCAAAAAGTTTAGAAGAAGCTTATGAACTAAATCAAAAAAAGAACAATGTTATTTTAGGGGGAATAGGCTGGTTAAAGATGGGTGGAAGAAACATTCAAACTGCCATTGATTTATCAGAATTAGGATTAGACAAAATAGAGGAAGACGAAGAATATTTTAAAATAGGCTGTATGTGCACATTAAGACAGTTAGAAGTTAATGAATCTTTAAATTCTTATTTTAATGGGATAATAGCAAAATCAGTTATACATATAGTTGGAGTTCAATTTAGGAATTGCGCTACTATTGGTGGAAGTATTTATTCAAGATTTGGATTTTCAGATATATTAACAGCACTTTTATCATTAGATACATATGTAGAATTATTTAATGGTGGAATTATTCCTCTTACTAAATATAGAGACATGCCTTATGATAATGATATTTTAGTAAGAATTATAATAAAGAAAGATAATAGAAAGGCTGTTTATTTAACTCATAGAAACAGTGCAACTGATATTCCTACTTTAGCAGTTGCTATATCTAGATTAGATAATAAGTGGAATATTGTAATTGGAGCTAGACCTCAAAAAGCTATGAATGTAAATGCAACAGAAATTTTAAGTGAAGTTCCAACACAAAAAGAAATTGATGACGTAGTTAAATATGTTATAGAAAATGTTAAATTTGATAGTAACATGAGAGGAAGTAAAGAGTATAGACAAATATTAGCTAAGGTATTTATAAACAGAGGAATTTCTGAAATTACAGGAGGAAGTTATGGAAATTAAACTATGGATAAATAATAAACTTTTTCAAGACAATGTAGAAGCAGATATGTTATTAATTGATTATGTAAGAAGTAAGGGCTTCTTTAGTGTAAAAAGAGGATGTGAAACTGCAAATTGTGGTTTATGTACAGTTCATTTAGAGGGAAAACCTGTTTTATCATGCAGCACTCTTGTTATGAAGGCAAATGGAAAGAAAGTGACTACTCTTGAAGGATTAAGAGAGGAAGCAGAAGAATTTGGTGCTTTTATGGCAGATCAAGGAGCAGAGCAATGTGGATTCTGTAGCCCAGGATTTGTGATGAATGTATTAGCGATGAAAAATGAATTGGTTAATCCAACGGAAGATGAAATTAAGCATTATTTAGCTGGGAATCTTTGCAGATGTACAGGATATATGAGCCAATTAAGAGCAATTAAGAATTTCTTAGAAGCTAAAAAGGAGGACTAATAATGAAATATGTTAATAAAGGTATAAGAAAAAAGGATGCTATGTCATTACTTACTGGTAAGCCGGTTTATACAGATGATATAGCTCCAAGTAATTGTTTAATAGTTAAAGTACTTAGAAGTCCTCATGCTCATGCTTTAATAGAGGATATAAATGTAAGCATAGCAAGTAAAGTTCCAGGTATAGAATGTATTTTAACTTATAAGGACGTTCCACAAAAAAGATTTACAACAGCCGGTCAATCTTATCCTGAACCAAGTCCATATGATAGATTGATTTTAGATAAGAGACTTAGATGTGTAGGAGATCCTGTTGCAATAGTTGCTGGGGAAAATGAAAAGGCAGTAAATAAAGCATTAAATTTAATTAAAGTTAAATATGAGGTTTTAGATGCAGTATTAGATTTTAGGGAAGCTATAGATAATGATATTATAGTTCATCCAGAAGATGATTTTATTGCATTAAATGACTGGATTAATGTAGATAAAGATAGAAATATATGTTCAAAGGGTGACTTTGCTTATGGAGATGTAGAAGAAGAGTTAAATAAATGTGCTCATATAATAGAACAAACTTATCATACAAAAGCAAATAGCCAAGCTATGATGGAAACTTTCAGAGCATTTACAGAACTTGATACATATGGAAGATTAAATATAACAAGTGCAACTCAAGTTCCTTTCCATGTAAGACGTATATTATCAAATGCATTAGATATTCCAAAGTCTAAAATAAGAGTAATTAAACCGAGAATAGGTGGAGGATTTGGTGCAAAGCAAAGTGTTGTTGCTGAAATATTCCCAGCGATAGTTACAATGAAAACTGGAAAACCAGCAAAGATAGTCTATACAAGAGAAGAAAGTATGACTAATGGTAGTCCAAGACATGAAATGGAGATAAAGGTTAGATTAGGAGCAGATGAAAATGGTATAATAAAGGCCATTTATATGTATACTTTATCTAATGCAGGAGCATATGGTGATCATGGACCGACTACTGTAGGATTATCAGGTCATAAATCAATGCCTCTTTATAATGGAGCAAAGGCTTATAAATTTGAATATGATGTTGTTTATTCAAATACTATGGGAGCTGGTGCTTATAGAGGTTATGGCGCAACTCAAGGATTGTTTGCTTTAGAGTCAGCTGTAAATGAACTTGCAGATAAGCTTAATATCGATCCTATTAAACTGAGAGAAATGAATATGGTTGCTGAGGGGCAAATAATGCCTGCATATTATAATGAACCGGCCAATAGTTGTGCATTAGATAGATGCTTATCAAGAGCTAAAGAAATGATAGATTGGGATAATAAATATCCTTGTAGAGATATGGGGAATGGCAAGGTTAGATCTGTTGGGGTTGCTATGGCTATGCAAGGGTCAGGGATATCGTCAGTAGATACTGCGGCTGTTGAAATAAAGCTTAATGATGATGGATTCTATACATTAATGATTGGTGCAGCTGATATGGGAACAGGATGTGATACAATATTAGCTCAAATGGCAGCTGACTGCTTAGAATGTGATATAGATAATATAATTGTACATGGTGTTGATACAGACCAAAGTCCATATGATACTGGTTCTTATGCATCTAGTACTACATATATAACAGGTGGAGCTGTTATTAAAACTTGTGAAAAGATGAGAAAAAGAATTATTGAAGAAGCATCAAAGGCACTTGGATGCTCAATTGATAATTTAGAGTTTGATGGGAAAAAAGTATTTTCACTAGTAGATGAAAAGGAAATAAGTTTAATTGATATAGCAAATAATACTTTAGTTGGCGGATTTAATACTATAAGTGAAAGTGAATCACATTATTCAGAAGTTTCACCACCTCCATTCATGGTTGGAATAGTTGAAACTGAAGTAGATAAGCTAACAGGAAAAGTTGATATAATTGATTATGTAGCAGTAGTGGATTGTGGAACTGTTGTAAATCCTAATTTAGCTAGAATCCAAGCAGAAGGAGGAATAGCGCAAGGAATAGGTATGGCACTTTATGAAGATATTACTTACACTGAAAAGGGTAAGATGAGAAATGATTCATTCCTTCAATATAAAATACCTACAAGACTTGATGTTGGAAACATTAGAGTTGAATTTGAATCAAGCTATGAACAAACAGGGCCATTTGGAGCTAAGTCTATTGGAGAGATAGTTATTAATACGCCATCTCCAGCTTTAGCACATGCAGTATACAATGCAACAAAAGTTAATATAAGAACACTACCAATAACATCTGAAAAAATAGTTATGGGAATGATTAATAAATAGTTAAGAGTTAAGAGTTTTGAGTTAATAGTTTAGGAATAAATTTAGATTGAGCTGAATTTGAAAATATATATTTTTAGAAATTCCGATAGGAGTTTCATCCCTAACTATTAACTCTTAACTATTAACTAAATTAAAGGTTGGTTTTATGAAGATAAATTTAATTTTATTGGCTGCTGGTAATAGTAGGAGATTTAATGGAAATAAGTTGCTTGCTTTATATAAGGGTAAACCTATTTATATGCATGTAGTCGAAAAGGCACTTAATCTTGAAGTTAATAAAATAATATGTGTAACTCAATATGAAGAAATAAGAAAAAATTTAAAAAATACTAAAATTAATGTTGTAATGAATGATAATAGTGATTTAGGAATTTCTAGTTCTATAAAGCTAGGAATAAGTTTTGATAAAAATGCTGATGGATATATGTTTATGGTATGTGATCAGCCTTTCATGTCTTTAAAAACATTAAATTTAGTTAAAGATACATTTATTAATAGCGATAAAGGTATAGTTTGCGTGGGAAGTGGAAATAATAAAGGTAATCCAGTTATCTTTTCTAAAAAGTATATTAATGAATTATTATCACTTGAAGGGGATATTGGTGGTAAAAAAATAATAAAGGGGCATTTAAATGATTTTCAACTTGTAAATATTAATGATGAAATTGAGTTAGTTGATATAGATACTCAGGAAGAATATGTTAAAATTCTTTGATAAAAATGTTTACATTAAAATCTTTTAAATTTTTTATAAAAATTTTTGAAAATAGTGTTGACTTTTGTCTAAAAACACTGTAATATACAAAAAGTAGTCAGCAGTACATGTTGATCTGGCCCCTTGGTCAAGCGGTCAAGACACCACCCTTTCACGGTGGTAACAGGGGTTCGATTCCCCTAGGGGTCACCATATGCGGGTATCGTATATCGGTAATACTCCAGCCTTCCAAGCTGGAAAGGTGGGTTCGATTCCCACTACCCGCTCCATTTTAAAGTATTATAAACTAATAGAAATATGGAGTTAATAATATCTTAATTTGCGTGTTTAGCTCAGCTGGATAGAGCAACGCCCTTCTAAGGCGTGGGCCAGGAGTTCGAATCTCTTAACACGCACCAGTTTTGGTTTACTAGCTCAGTCGGTAGAGCACTTGACTTTTAATCAAGGTGTCCGGGGTTCGATTCCCCGGTAAGCCACCAAAAAAGAAACTCAATTGAGTTTCTTTTTTTATTCTGTAGATTATTAACATACAAATGTTAATTGTTAAATTAAGCTTGTGGATTATATTTAATGGCATGTGGATAAAATGCAATATTATATGTAAAAAAATAGTAGTAGATAAATAAAAAAAGAACTGTATCAAAATTGATACAGTTCTATATTTTTACTTTTCATCATCATCTTGTAGTGCATCATAACCTTCTTCGTTGGTTCTAATTTTAATAACATTCTCAACATCTTGAACGAAGATTTTACCATCACCAATTTTGCCTGTGTATAAAGCTTTCTTAATAACTTTAACTAAAGTATCAACTGGAATTTTACATACAACAATTTCTACTTTTAATTGAGGTAATAAAGTAACTTCGTCTAAAGGAACACCTCTGTAGTAATCAGTAGATCCTTTTTGCATACCATATCCTAAAACGTTGGTAACAGTCATACCAGTAATTCCTAATTTATCTAAAGCAACTTTTAATCTATCAAATCTATCTTGTTTTGTTAAGATGACAACCTTAGTGAATTTAGCATCAGTTTTAGATGTATTATAAACAACTGGAATTGTGTCTGTATTATCAATAGTAGTATTTTCAGGAACGGTAGAAGCTGATAATTGATTTAAGGTAATACCTGAATATGAAGCTCCTACAGCCATAAAGTCAGGATAACAGCTTTCAAGACCATGTTCCTTCTTATCAAGACCTTCAATTTCTTCTTCTTCTGATACTCGAAGACCAATGGTTTTCTTGATTACTGTAAATACAATAGTCATAGTGATAGCAACCCAAGCAATAACACAAATAACACCTAAGATTTGAGTACCTAAGAATTTGAATCCACCACCATAGAATAATCCGCCCTCAGTTGCAAAGAAACCAGTTAAAATAGTACCAAGAGCACCGCAGACACCATGTACAGATACTGCACCAACAGGATCATCGACTTTTAATTTTTTTTCAATAAATTCAACTGCAAATACAACAGCAAATCCAGCGAAAATACCTATGAAACATGCACCAACTGGACTAACTAAGTCACAACCAGCAGTTATTGCAACAAGACCTGCTAATGAACCATTTAATGTCATTGATACATCAGGTTTTTTATATCTGATCCATGTTATTATTAAAACTACACATGTTGAAACTGCAGCAGCTATATTTGTTGTCATGAATATTTTACTTGCAGTAACTATTGCTTCATCTCCAGTCATTGAAACTGTAGAACAACCATTGAATCCAAACCATGCAAACCAAAGTATGAACACACCTAAAGCACCAACTGTTAAATTATGACCAGGGATAGCATGAGCTTTTCCATCCTTAGAATATTTACCTATACGAGGGCCAAGTATTGTTGCTCCAATTAAAGCAGCAACCCCACCTACCATATGAACAGCTGTAGAACCAGCAAAGTCATGGAAGCCAAGTTGTGATAAGAATCCACCACCCCAGATCCAGTGTCCAGAAATAGGATAAATAATAGCACTAATTATTAAACTATATATACAATAAGAAGAGAATTTAGTTCTTTCTGCCATAGCTCCTGATACTATAGTAGCAGCAGTTGCACAGAAAACTGTTTGGAATATAACAAATGCAAAAGTTGGAATTGAAGAACTATAATCACCTTGTATAAAAAAGTCAAGTCCTCCTATTAAAGCACCATCTCCACCAAACATAAGCCCAAATCCTATAAGCCAAAATACTACTGTACCTATACAAAAGTCCATTAAGTTTTTCATTATAATATTACCTGCGTTCTTGGCTCTAGTGAATCCTGTTTCTACCATAGCAAAACCTGCTTGCATAAAGAATACTAGTGCAGCTCCTAATAAAGTCCAAATCGTGTCTAATGCTGAATACATTAATAATACCCCCTTTTATTTAAAGTTAATAGTTTAATAGACAGAGATGATGATTATTTAAATCTCATAAAAGTAATATTTTCAAATATATAATAGCTAGATTTTATAATGGTATCATCCGTAAGTATAATTTAAACTATAACTATTTTTAACTTTTTTATAAATAAGAAAATAAAATATGGCGTGCATCTTACTATAGGGGATATCCCTAAAGTAAAATACACGCCATTGTGCATTTATATTATTTAATCAACGCTAAATAGTAATTCTCCGTAGCTTGGGAGAGTCCAATACTTTTTACTTACTAAAGTTTCAAGCTCATCAACTACACCACGTAAGTGTTGCATATTAATAAATACTGATTCTCTATAGTATTTAGCTGTATCAAGTGGATCTGTATGAGTTTTAGCTTCTAATACAGATTTTTCTAAATCATCAAGTTTGCTATATAGAGAGTTTCCTAATTTTGAAATTTTATTAAGAAGTTCTTCTTCTAAATAGCATTGAATATTAGGCATTAATTGTTTTTTACCATTAGCTATTCTAGCAATTTCACCTTGATATTCAAGTACAGCTGGAATAATATCTTTTTTAGTCATATCAATCATAGTTAATGCTTCAATATGAAGTGTTTTACTATAGTTTTCTAGTAGTATTTCATATCTTGAATATAATTCGCTTTCAGAGAATACATGATGTTTAGTAAATAAATCAACATTTTTACTGCTTACAAAGTAAGGAAGAGCATCTGGAGTAGTCTTTAAGTTTAAAAGACCTCTTGATTCAGCTTCTTTAATCCAATCATCAGAGTAGTTATTTCCATTAAATACAATTCTATTATGATCTTTTATTGTATTTTTAATTAGTGTATTTAAATCTTCATCAAAGTTAGAACTCTTTTCAAGTGTATCAGCAAATTGTCTTAATTCTTCAGCTACTATTGTATTTAATATAATGTTAGGGCCTGCAATTGAGAAAGTAGAACCAAGCATTCTAAACTCAAATTTATTACCTGTGAATGCAAATGGTGAAGTTCTATTTCTGTCTGTAGTATCTCTAAAGAATTTAGGTAATACACGTACACCAATTTCCATTGGGCTCTTTTCCTTTGCTATATAAGTAGTCCCATTTTCAATTGACTTTAATATTTCAGTTAATTCATCGCCTAAGAACATTGATACTATAGCAGGTGGAGCCTCGTTTGCACCTAATCTATGGTCATTTCCTGCACTTGCAACAGAAACACGTAGTAAATCTTGATAATCGTCAACTGCCTTAATTACTGCCGTTAAGAATAATAAGAATTGTGCATTTTCTGCTGGAGTATCACCAGGTTCTAATAAATTAACACCTGTATCAGTAGAAATTGACCAGTTGTTGTGTTTACCACTACCATTTACACCAGCAAAAGGTTTTTCGTGAAGTAAGCAAGCTAGTCCATGTTTGTTAGCTATAGATTTCATAAGTTCCATAGTTAATTGGTTATGATCAGTTGCTATATTAGTAGTAGTAAATATAGGAGCTAATTCATGTTGAGCTGGGGCAACTTCGTTATGTTTAGTTTTAGCTAAAACACCTAATTTCCAAAGCTCTTCATCAAGTTCTTTCATATATGCAGAAACTCTTGGTTTGATAGTTCCAAAGTAGTGATCTTCCATTTCTTGTCCCTTTGGAGGTCTTGAACCAAATAAAGTTCTACCACAAAATACTAGGTCAGGTCTTTTTTCATACATTTCCTTATCAACTAAGAAGTATTCTTGTTCAGGACCAACAGTAGTAATTACTTTTTTTACATCATCTTTTCCAAATAATTTTAATATACGTAAAGCTTGCTTATTTAAAGCTTGCATTGATCTTAATACTGGAGTTTTCTTATCTAAAGCTTCACCGCTATATGAGCAGAATGCTGTAGGGATGCATAAAGTTCCATCTTTAATAAATGCATATGATGTAGGATCCCATGCAGTGTATCCTCTTGCTTCAAATGTAGCTCTAAGGCCTCCTGATGGAAAGCTTGAAGCATCTGGTTCACCTTGGATAAGTTCTTTTCCTGAGAATTCCATTATAATATTTCCGTTTTTATCTGGTGAAATAAAGCTATCATGTTTTTCAGCTGTAATGCCAGTCATTGGTTGGAACCAGTGAGTAAAATGTGTTGCACCTTTTTCTATAGCCCAATCTTTCATTGCATTAGCAACAACATTAGCAACTGCTAAGTCAAGTGGTTTACCAGCTTGAATAGTATTTTTAAGTGATTTGTAAGTTTCTTTTGGTAACCTTGCTTTCATAACACTATCATTAAAAACTAAGCTTCCAAATAAATTTGGTATATCTTTCATAATTATAACCCCCTTCAAATAAAAAAAGGCACCGTGGACAATCATTTGTCCACAGCGCCTTTGCTGTTTATGTAAGTATTATATGTCCAAAATAATGAAATGTAAATACTTTTTTAGAAAAAAATTGAAAATATTTTTTGAGTGGAAGTTTATTGATAAAAAATAGCTTATATTGTATAATATTAGAAATGGACAAAGGCGTTCATCAAATGTTTTTTAGAAGTACTTTTTTAAATCATAAGATGTAATCAAAGTTAAATTTGCAAAAACTACTAAAGATTAATTATTACTTATGAATAAGTTTGTAGACACTAAAAATATTTGATGGATGCTTTTTTGCGTAAAAAAATATAGGATTATTATAACTGGAGGAAGAGATATGTCATATACAGTTAGAGAGGTTTTGGAGTTTGTTAAACAAAATGATGTTAAATTTATTAGATTAGCTTTTTGCGATATGTTTGGAACACAAAAAAATATTTCTATAATGCCTGATGAATTAGAAAGAGCATTTAAAGAAGGAGTTTCATTTGATGCTTCAGCAATTAGAGGATTTGGTGATGTTGCAAAATCAGATTTATTATTATTTCCTGATGCAGATACTCTTAATGTTCTTCCATGGAGGCCACAACAAGGTAGAGTAGTAAGATTTTTCTGTGATATAAAAACTCCAGATAAAGAAGAGTTTTTATATGATAGTAGAAACATCTTAAAAAAAGTTGTTAGGATATGTCAAGAGAAGGGGTATACACCATACATAGGAACAGAGTGTGAATTCTATTTATTTAAAACAGATGAAGATGGTGAAGCAACTTATATTACTCATGATAAAGGTGGATATTTTGATATGGCACCAATTGACAAAGGAGAAAATATTAGAAGGGAAATTTGCCTTTGCTTAGAAGAGATGGGGATTAAACCAGAAAGTTCACATCATGAACAAGGCCCAGGACAAAATGAAATAGATTTTAAATACAGTGACTCACTTAATGCTGCAGATAATTTCTTAACTTTCAAATCTGTAGTAAAAGCCATTGCTGCTAGATCAGGACTTTATGCATCTTTTATGCCAAAGCCTATAAGTAATAAGAGTGGAAATGGATTGCATATAAATATATCATTAAACAAAAATGGTACTAATATATTTAAAGAGGAAAATGGACAACAGGCAGAAGTTGAAAGTTTTATAGCGGGAATATTAAGTAAGACAAGAGAAATTACAGCCTTTTTGAACCCTATCGTTAATTCTTATGAAAGATTTGGTAAATTTGAAGCGCCTAAATATGTTTCATGGTCACATCAGAATCGTTCACAGTTAGTTAGAATACCAGCAGCGACTGGTGAAAAAACAAGAATGGAATTAAGATCACCTGATTCAGCTATAAATCCTTATTTAGCATTTTCATTAATACTTGGAGCAGGATTATATGGAATAGAGAATTCACTTAAGTTACCAAAGGAAATAAATGAAAATCTATATACATTAGATGAAGAGAAATTAAAGGATATAGAAGTATTGCCAGAAACACTAGAAGAAGCATTAGATATTGCAAAGAATAGTGAATTTATTAGAAGTATAATAGGTAGTGATGTTTTAGACAGATATATAGAGTTAAAGGAAATTGAAGCTGATCAATATAATAAGTCAATAGAAAAGGAAAAAATGAAAAGGCTATATTTTGAATACATTTAACATTATTTTAACAATTAGTAGGCCATGAAATATAGATAATGCAAGGGGGCGTAATTTTTGGATAGTATTCTAATAGTATCGAGCAGTAAAAAGGGAATGTCATTTTTTACTGAAGTGCTCTCTCAAAATTCCTATGGGGAAATTGTTACAGTAACAAATGGTGGGGAAGCAAGGAGACTTTTAGTTGAAAGAGATTTTGATTTATGTATTATAAATGCACCATTAATAGATGAATTTGGGGATGAATTTGCAAAAGATATAGTTTCTAACGGAATTGGACAAGTAATTCTTGTTGTTAGAACAGATATTTATGATGAGGTAAGTGAAAAAGTAGAAGAGCTTGGAGTAATTACAATAGCTAAGCCTATGAATAGAACTATATTTTGGAGTGCATTGAAAATAGCAAATGCTACATATAATAAAATGTGCAGATTGAAGAAGGAAAATAATAAGCTTTTGCAAAAAATTGAGGATATTAGGATGATTGATAGAGCCAAATGTATATTGATTCAATATTTAAATATGACTGAAGCTGAAGCTCATCGATATATAGAAAAACAAGCAATGGATATGCGATCAACTAGAAAAGTTGTTGCAGAAGGAATTTTAAGAACTTATGAAAATTAAACAAATATAACTTTTTATAATAATATAGTTTTTATAAAATCGGCATTTTGAACTTTAGTGTAATAATATTATATAGTTCATTATGACCGATTTTATAATTATATGATAAAAAAAGTTTTTAATAATGTATATATGTAAAATTATAAATATAATATTAATATAAATATTAGAAAATATAAGGTGATGAAAAATGCTTATTTCAGTTAAAGAAAATGTTTTTAAAAAAGAAGTTGAAATTAAATTTAATAATATTACTGAGGGGTTTAATAGATATAAGAATAAAACAATAAGTGCAATAAATGAGGAAAATTTTGAAAGGGGAATGATTTGCTTTTTACAAGAAGCTGTAAAGTTAAATGGACTTAATAGTTCTTATGTTGACTTTTATTATAATTCTTTGTCTGAAGAAGACAAGGTTAAACTAGTAGAGATGGTAAGTGTAGATGATAGGAAATTTATAGAGTCATTTAAAGAGAAGAATACAACTGGTGGAATTTATTATTACTTGACTCTAGACAGTGTTCCTTTTATAAGTAGATTGAATTCAAATGAAATATTATTTTCAAGTATATATTTTACTAAAGAAGAGTGCACTATATGGGGTAACTACAATAAGAGGTTTCCTATATTTTATAAAGAGGAGCATGTATTAATGAAATATGTTGATATAGCTAACAAATATGGATTAATAATAGATTAATAAAGTAAATATGTATAAGAAACATGAAAAGTGGGGAATTGCGCAGGAGTTATAAGAACAATAAAATAAAATAGTATTAATTTTATTCAATAAAATAAAATATTTAATTATTATTTATATTAACAAAAATACATAAAAAAAGAAAAAAATAAGCTAATTGGTAAAAAAAGGTTGAAGAAAAAAGTAAATATATGTATAATGTATTTAGAAAGTTTTAAAGAGGGTATATTAGTAAATATTAAGAAGTATTGAGGATGGTACGGGGGGGATCGAGAGATTATGCAAGATCTTTTAGGATTAGATAGAAATGACCAACTAGAATATTTTTTTGAAATATCAGTTGATCTTATGGCTATTATAGGTACTGACAAGAAAATTAAAAAAGTAAGTAAGTGTTGCAAAGAACTTTTAGGATGGAGTGAAGAAGAACTTACTTTATCAGAGTGGAGCAATTTTGTTCATGAAGATGATGTATTTAAAGTTTTAGCATATATAAGAAATTCAAATATTAAAAACGGAATTAAGGGATTAGAGCTTAGATTTAAATGCAAGGATGAAAGTTATAGATGGATAGAAAATAATTGTAGATATGTTGAAGAAAGTGAGGTATATATACTTACAGCTAGGGATATAACTGAGAAAAAGCAAATTATGGAAGAAAAAATAGCTTATGAAAAAGCAATTGAATTAGAAAGTATAAAAAGTCAATTCTTTTCAAATATATCACATGAATTTAAGACACCATTAAATATTATTTTAGCTACAATGCAAGTAATAAATAAAAATATTGAAAATAAAAGTATAATTTCAATTGAAGGTGCCAATTTAGATAGATATATGAATTCAATTAAACAAAACTGTTATAGACTTCTTAGATTAGTTAATAATATTATTGATATAAGTAAAATCGACTATGGGTATTATGATATTGAGCTAGGAAACTATAATATTGTTAGTGTGGTAGAAGATATAACGATGTCCGTTTTAGAATATGTTAATAATAAAGGAATTGAACTTGTATTTGATACTGAAGTTGAAGAAGAGATAATAGCATGTGATCCGGATAAAATTGAAAGAATAATATTGAATTTATTATCTAATGCAATTAAATATACGGAAGCTGATGGAAAAATATCAGTTAATATTTATTCAGATAAAGAAAATGTATATATAACGGTTTCAGATACTGGAATAGGGATTCCAGAGGAAAAAATTAACAAGATTTTTGAAAGATATGAACAAATTGACAATAAACTTACAAGAAACTTTAATGGAAGTGGAATAGGATTATCATTAGTAAGATCACTTGTAGAAATGCATGAAGGTAGAGTGTGGGTAGAAAGTAAGGTAAATGAGGGGAGTAAATTTATAATTAGTCTTCCAAAGAAAACCGTAGCTACTGAGAATGTAAAAAGTGTAGATTTAACAAAATCAAAAGTAGAAAAATGTTCTATAGAGTTTTCGGATATATATAAATAAATGTAGGCACATAGATAAGTTAATCTATGTGCTTATTTTTCGTTATATATTTTTTCAAGCTCATTTTTAGGGGTTAATAAACTAACGAAGTAGCTCATAATCAGAACTCCAGGGATATCTATAATTAATCGAACTAAGGTAAATTTTAAACCTAATGCAGAAAACTCAAATAGTAATGTTGAGATTTTAGTCAAACACCAAGCATTCATAAAAATTATTACATTTGAGAACTTTGCACCTTTCTTTATTAAGACAGCTGTAAATGGAAATGAAGCATACATTGGGCCTGCTGCTACAGAGCCAATTAGCATTGCTAGAATTATTCCAATAACTCCAGATTTATTGCCCATATATTTCATAAGTTTTTCTCTTGGAACCCATACATCCATTAATCCAAGCATTAGCATTATAGGAGGTAGTACTGATAGCATTTGTAGTATGTTTGATGTTACACTATTAATTACCTTTAAAAATACGTTATAACTAAAAAATGAAATTATAATGAGAAAAATTAAAGAAATAAAAAATGATCTGTATCGTTTTATAAATTTAATTAAAACTTTCATATAATCATCATAATCCTTCCTAATAAAAGTCCTACTATTATTGAAAAAATAAATCCTATGAAATTTCTAAGAAAAGCAGCTCTCTTGCCTATATATTTCGATTCAAGTGGATACGTCATTAAACCAACAAGAACAAGTGTTGATACTAAAGTACCAACTTGTGCATATCCAGCACCGCTTGACAGTAAGGTATTACCAAGTGAAAAAGCCACGAAAGTTGGCATCATTGTAATTGAACCTAGAATTGCTGAAAGAATTATACCTAAAAATCCAGAATTCGCACCTATGATTTTTGAAATTGTATCAGCACTAAGAAAAGCCAGTAATATACCAACAGTAACTACAATAAAAAGAAATTGAGGCATAATATTTTCAAAGGATTTTAATGCACTAATTAATGCCTTCTTTGTTTTAGGTTTATCTTTTATAAAGGATAAAACTAATAAAAAAATGGATAATCCATATAGGATAATAGAGGTCATATTAATCTCCTGATAAGTAATTTTATTTATATAATATGATCATTTAGTAGAGGAGGTTATAAAAAATATTTTCTCTATATATAAATATTGAGAAATAAACTACAACAATTAACTAAATTATTGTAGTTTATTAGATAAATATAAATTTTAATAATAATAGTGACCTCTATTGTCGCTTCTGTATCTAGAGATATAAGAGTCAAAGTTCCATTTGGCAAGGAATTCTTTAGCACATTTATATCCAGAATTAAATAGTGTTAAGTATTGATCTTTTGATATAGCAAAATCAATTGTGCCTATGTTATAGGTTCGTATTTTTATTGTTCTAACAGAATCCTTATTATTTAAAAATGCTTCATCGCTATTGGCTAATATAGTGTCAATAAGATCACAAGAGTAAGTTATTAAATTACTATTATTAGGATGATTTTTCTTTAAATCATTATCACTAAGAAGTTTTAATCCAAATGTAGGCCATTTAGGAGTGCCTTCAACATCAAAAAGCCATATAGGAAAATTGCTTAGTATTCCACCATCCACAATATAACTTGCTTCTTTTCCATTTTTTAATATAACTGGATTGAAGTAAAAAGGAAGGCTAATACTCATTCTTACAGCTTTAGCAATATTAAATTCCATTGGGTCTATATTATAATCCTTTAAATCATCAGGTAATACTATAAGTCTTTTATTTGTAATATCTGAAGCTATAACTTTAAGAGGACTTTCACCATTTTTGGCTATATCCTTAAATTTTGTTTTTCCTTTTGCTTTGTATAGATTATTGAGATATTCTTCTATGTTATTTCCTGAGAAGAGTCCTTTGTTTTTAAATAGACTAACTGTAGGACCTATGAAGGGAAGAAGAGTAAGTTTGTTTTTTTCATAGAAGTCTGTAAAATTTATGTTTAGTAACATGTTTTTTAAGTCTTTTCCTGTGTAGCCAACTGCTAATAATGAACTTACTATAGCACCAGCTGAAGTACCAGCAAAATGTTCAAATGTATATCCTTTTTCCTCTAAATAATAAATTGCCCCTAATAAGGCAATTCCTTTTACTCCACCACCTTCACATACGATATCGGCTTTCATAAATTCACCACCATACTATATTAAAATTAATATAGTATATGTTTTATTAGGGACAATGTTATTTTTTAAAATTTAAAAATTATTCCAATTACTGCTGCGCTAGCAATATAAACAATAGGATGTTTTTTGAATTTTGTAATTGCGAATAATAATATAATTAATAAAATTGTAGATTTAATATTGATTATATCTATTATTTTATGTGTTATGTTAAACTTATCAAAAGCTAAAATTGATACTTTAAATACTTCGTAACCAGCAGCCGCAATTAGTGCTGCAACAGCAGGTCTTAACCCGTAAAATATAGATTCAACAGTTCGGCTTTCTTTAAATTTATTTAAGAAATGAGCGACTATGATGATTACTATTACAGATGGTGTAACAAGACCTAATGTAGCAATTATACCTCCAAGTATTCCAGAAGCCTTAAATCCTGCAAATGTTGCCATGTTAACTCCAATAGCACCAGGAGTTGATTGTGATACTGCAATCATATCCATAAGAGTTTTTTGATCAAACCAATTGTATTTTGTAGCAAGTTCTGATAGAAATGGAATTGTTGCAAGTCCACCACCTACAGAAAATAAACCAACTTTAAAGAATTCTAAAAATAAAGTTAAATATATCATTTCTTTTCACCTCTTAAACCTTTAGCAATAAATCCTGTTAACCCAGCAGCTATTACTACATAAACAGGAGATAGACCTAAAAATGCAGAAATGATAAAAGCTAAAATTGCTACGATTGCACATAAATAATCTTTAATTGATGATTTTAGTAGTTTTACTACTGTGGTTATAATTAATGCTACAACAGCAACTCTAATGCCAGCAAAAGCACTTTGTACTATGGCTAAGTCAGCAAAGTTTTGAAGAAAGGCTGCAATTATAAGTATTATTATTAATGATGGAAATACAACACCTAATGTAGCTATAATGCCACCTATAATTCCTTTCAGTTTATATCCTATAAAAGTTGCAGTATTAACTGCAATTACGCCTGGAGTGCATTGCCCAACAGCGTAGTAATCAAGAATTTCTTTTTCAGTGGACCATTTTTTATTTTCGACGATTTCTCTTTGGATTAAAGGGAGCATAGCATATCCTCCACCAAAGGTTAATGCTCCAATTTTACAAAAGGTCCAGAATAAATCAAATAATTCTTTCATTATAAATGAGCTCCTTTATTAAATTAATGTTATTTTTGGTACTTTGATATAGAAAAAAATAATTAGCTATAAGTTCCAATTGATATTATATACTTAATTTGTACAATGTAACAGATTAATATTATATATAAATATAATATTAATCTAGGTAGTAATATTAGAAAGCGGAATGTAATAATCAACTACTAATTTGAAGAGGCTAATAAAAATAGTTACGTGGTAGTAATAATGATTAAAATATCTTGAATCATAATAAAAAATATATGAAGTAAAAATACCAAAATATAAAACAAATTAGATTTAAAATAACTAAAAATAATAATAAAATGTTAAAAAAATATTAAAATAGGTACATTTTAATAATAAAATAGGTACATTTAAGCTATTTACCAAAAATGTAATGAAGTAAAATGCATATATTAGTTGCAATTTTATAGCATTTTAATCATTTCAAAATTGACATGATTGCTGTATTATAATAGTATCTAGTTTTTTAAATTTAGAATTTTATATATGAATAGAGGTGAGAATAATGAAACTAGAGAATAAAATATTAAAAATATCAGTAGTAGGTGCGTTATTCTTTGCACTATTTGGTATTGCTTGGGGATGAGCGATAGATTCTGATATGATTATATTCGATGGATTATATTCATTTATCAGCGTAATTTTATCAATGATATCCTTATATATTAATAAATATATGGCTAAAAGAGATTTTGAAAAATTTCCTTTTGGTAAACATATTTTAGAACCAATAGTTATTTCTATAAAATCATTAATAATTGCAATTATGTGTTTATATTCATTAATTGAAGCTGTAAAAACAATAGCTAGTGGTGGTAATAGTTTAGAATTTGGATTAGCACTTATATATTCGATTGTATCGGTTGTAGGATGTGTGGGAATTTCTTACTATATGAAAGTAAAAGCAAAAGCATTATCTTCAGAACTTATCAAAGCAGAATGTACTCAATGGTTTATGGATACAGCATTAAGTGCAGCTGTATTAGTAGCGTTTTTAGTTGCAATGGTATTAGCAAATACTAAATTAAATTTCTTAAATCCATATATAGATCCAGGAATGACAATAATTGTTTCATTAATTTGTATTAGAATTCCATTAAAAGGATTTATAGAGAGTTTTAAAGAAGTAATATGCGTAAAAGCAGATGATGAAATAAATGATGATATTTATGTATTAGTTAAAGAAATTGAAGAAGAGTACAATTTTGAAGAATCTATAACAAGAGTTTCTAAAATTGGACGTGAACTTAGAATTGAAATAGATTTTATTTATAATAAAGATAGTAAGCTTAAAACTTTAGATCAAATGGATAATGTAAGAGAAGAAATAAATGATGCTATAAAGCATATTGATTATAATAAATGGTTAAATGTTTCATTTACAGGTAATAAAAAATGGGCAATATAAAAGTTAGCGAAAGCTGGCTTTTTTTGTTTTCATAAATTGTTGAAAATAATTGTAAGAAAATATTAAGTTTTAATTAACTTAATATTAATTATTATATTATAAGATTTATATGGAACTTTTTAGTAAATGTGGAAGTCTAATAATAAAGAGAAATTTATTAGCATGTTAAAAATAAAGAATAATATGTTAAAATATATTAAAAAGTGTTATTATAGAATAAAATGTAAAATAATAAAATTTACTGGAGGCAAATATGGGGAAAAATTTAAAAAAAATAATGGCTATTACCTTATCGTTTACATTAGCTGTTGGTATCACAGGGTGTTCAAAGGGGAGCGGAAAATCTTCAATGGGAAGATATGTTGAAGAAAGATATGAATCGCCAACAAATGGATATGCTCAGAATCTAACAACATTAGAAGATGGAAGAATAGCAATGTTTGGTTATTCAGAAGAAACTTCTAAAGAAAGTGCTTTTATATCAGAAGATGGGGGACAAACTTGGACAAATGAATCTATAGAATTGCCGAAACAAGAAGGCAAGGAAACATATACAAATAATATTGGATATTTAAATGATGGAAGAATTTTAGTGTCTTATTATTTTGCTGATCCATATGTTGAACCATCAGAAGATGAAGGAGCGGTTGATGATTCATTAGCTACTGAAGGTGAAGATAGTGAAATTATGAATGAGGGAGATTATAGCTATGAAGAGCCAGAATTTAAGTATGCAGTTATTGAAACTGATGGAACTATAACTGATATTGATTTAGATCTTGAATCATATAATGATGGTGAAGAGTCATGGGGATATAATACTTTTAAATGTGCACCTAATGGAGATGTATTTTTCTCAGCTGGTAGTAACAATGAGTTAGTTGTTCAATTTGATGGAGAAACATTTGAAGAAAAATATGTTTATGAAGGTAGCGATTATATAGATAATTTTGTATTTGTAGGAGATTCATTAATTACAACTTCATATGATGCAATTATTGAATATGATATTACAAATGGTAAAGAAAAAGGAAATTTAAAAGCTTTAGAAAAAGAGGCTTTAGGAGAAAATTCTAATTATTATCCGACTTTTGTTAATTCAGGAAGCAAAGATACACTTTACTATTATACGACTTTAGGCTTATATGCTTATGATATGAAAAGTGAAAAAGCAGATATGATTATAGATGGTGCAATTTCTACTTTTGGGGATAATGAAAGTCAATTAATGGGCTTTGTTGAAAAAGGTGAAAAAAATTTCTTAGCTGTATTTAGTGATTGGTCAAATAGTGGATTATCAGTTATTAATTATACTTATGATCCAGATATTCCTTCAGTTCCTGAAAATCAATTAGTTGTTTACTCATTATTAGAAAATTATACAATAAGACAAGCTATTTCAAGCTATGCTAAAGAACATCCAGATACATATGTTAAATATGAAATTGGATTAAATTATGGTGATGGGACAACTCAATCAGATGCACTTAAAACTTTAAATACAGAAATAATGGCTGGAAATGGTCCAGATGTCGTAATTTTAGATGGATTAACTGCAGAATCATATATAGAAAAAGGTTTATTAGAAGATATGAGTGATATAATAAATCCTTTAGTTGAAGATGGAACAATCTTTAAGAATATTGCTGATGCATATACTAATGATGGAAAGATATATCAAATACCAACATCTTTTAAATATCCAATATTACTAGGTAATAAGGAAGATATAGATTCGGTTTCAGATTTGAACTCATTAGTTGAATTAACTAAAAAACTATCTACACAAACAGATAAAAGGATATTTGAGAATTATTTTAGTCCGAGATCTTTAGTTTATTTATTATATTATTTATACGGTAATGATTGGTTAAATGATGATAATACAATAAATGAAGAAGCATTAAATAATTTCTTTACAAAAGCTAATGAAATGTATGGCTATCTTCAAACTAATGAAGAAGCATATATGAAAACTATGGAAGATAAGTATTCACAATTAGAGGAATATAGTGAAGATTTTGATATGAGTGTTGATAGTGAAGAGTACATTGATGAAGATGTTGATGGAGAATATAGTGAAGAAGATTATGAGGATCTATATGCAGTATATGATTTACAGTATTATTTAAATCCAACTATTTATGCAGATTCATTCTTATTTGATAGATCATCATCATTAGCTATGGGTGGGCTTTCTGGAACTTATGATTATGGAACAATGGTTACTGTATTAAATAACTCTCCGGAAATTAGTTATAAAGTTTTAACTAGAGGAGAAGAAAATATATTTATTCCTTCTAACATAGTTGGAATTAATGCAAAAGGAAAAAATAAAGACCAAGCAAAAGAAATAGTAACTTCATTACTTAATGGTAACTCTAATGATAGATATTCTAGTGATGGATTTAGTATAAATGTAAATAAATTTAATGATGCCTTTTCTATCGAAAAGATGAAGGAAGAAGGATATGAATTAGAGCTTGATGAAGCAACAAATCATTATACTCAAGGTACAAGGGGATGGTCTGATGAATTTGGAAATTCAAAAGAAGTAAATATATTATTACCTAATGATGAAGATGTAAGTAAGTTAAAAGGTGAAATAGAAAGCTTAAATGTTGGAACTACAGTAAATACGGTTTTATTAACAGAAGTTGCAAAACAATTTGATTCATATGCACAAGGGGAAATATCTTTAGAGGATGCTATAAATACAGTTGTAGATAACTTGGATTTATACTTATCGGAGTAATATGGAAGAGTTAAAAGAAAATAAAATAAAGCAATTAAAAAAAATAGGAAAAGCAAAGACAAAAAAAGTTGAACAAGAAGAGATTAAGAGAAAGACAAAATATACAGGGTTGTATTTTGTATTACCAAGTTTAATAGGGGTAGCAATTTTTACATTGCTTCCCTTCTTAGATGTATTTATTAGATCTTTCCAAAGTGCAATTTCAAGGGAATTCACAGGAGTACAAAACTATGTTGAAGTGTTCAATAATGCAGCTTTTAAGTTAGCCGCAAGTAATACAATAAGATTTGTACTTATATGTATACCGTTATTATTAACATTATCATTATTATTAGCAGTTGCATTAAATAAATTTACAGAAGCATCAAAGGTACTTAGAACAGCATTTTTAATACCAATGGCAGTACCAATTGCATCAGTAGTGTTAATATGGAATATTGTTTTTAACCAAAATGGATTCTTAAGTGGATTTTTAGATAAGTTTAATATTGCTGGCCAAGATTGGATGAGTACAGGATGGGCTTTTTGGATATTAGTATTTAGTTATATATGGAAGAATCTTGGCTATAATATAATTTTATGGCTAGCAGGATTAAATTCTATATCTAAGGAAATATATGAATCTGCTAAAGTTGATGGTGCTAATAACATACAATGTTTCACGAAGATTACATTGCCTTGTTTAAAGCCTACTTTATATACAGTTTCGGTTTTATCACTTCTTAATTCTTTTAAAGTATTTAGAGAAGCATACTTGGTTGCTGGTGATTATCCAGATAAGAGTATGTACTTATTACAACATTTGTTTAATAATTGGTTTAGAGAATTATCGTTTGATAAAATGGCAGCAGCTTCAGTTCTTATGGCCATTGTGATATTTGTTTTAATTATGCTATTACAAAGAGCTTGGGAAAAGCAAGATTAGAGTGAGGTGATTTATACAATGAAGAAAAAGATATTATTTATTATATTAGTTGCTATATCTATATTTATGTGTTTCCCAGTTATATTTTTATTAGCAGGATCATTTATGGGAGTAGATGAATTAACAGCTTATTTAGGGCCAGTTTTATCTGAAAAAGGAAAAGGATTTGTAAGCTGGGGGTTATTGCCTAGCTATCCAACACTAAAATCATATATAGAGTTATTATTAGATACTCCAGAGTTTTTCGTAATGTTCTGGAATTCAGTAAAAATAGTATTTTTCTCTGTAGCTGGACAACTTTTGTTTGGAATTCCAGCAGCTTGGGGATTTGCTAGATATAAATTCCCATTTAAGAAAGTATTATTTACTATTTATATAGTTGTAATGTTAATGCCATTCCAAGTAACTATGCTATCAAGTTATTTAGTATTAGATACAATGCATTTACTTGACAGTCATGCAAGTATTATATTACCAGCTATATTTTCTACATTTTCAGTATTTATAATGTATCGATTCTTCTGTAATATACCAGAGTCAATTATTGAATCTGCAAGAATAGACGGGGCTAGTGAACTTGTTATTTTTGCAAAGATAGGTGTTCCTTTAGGAATGCCAGGCATAATGTCTGCAGTAGTATTACAATTTTTAGAATACTGGAATTTAATAGAACAACCACTTACATTCTTAAAAGATAAGGCATTATGGCCATTATCGATTTATTTACCCAATATTACTTTAGAAAATGCTGATATAGCATTTACAGCATCTGCTGTAACATTAATAGCTGCTATAATAGTATTTTTTGCAGGACAAAGCTATTTAGAGCAAGGTATTGCAGCATCAGCAGTAAAGGAATGATAATTTATGAGTAAAAATGAAAAGATTAAAAAGATTATAAATTTTAAATATATAAAAAAAGGAAAAGATACTTTGCAAAAAAAAGCAGTAAAAGCTTTATTTGCTTTTTTGGTATTGATGATAGGATGCACTATGTTATCTAGAGCTGCAGATTCTATGACTATACCAAGAATTAAAGTTGATACTCCTAAGTCAAAAACAATAGTAGATGAAGTTAAGGCTAAAGGAGTAGTAGCTAAAAATAGAGAAGAAAAGATTTCAGTCGTTGAGGGACTTAAGATTGATTATGTAAATATAAGTGTTGGGTCAAGTATTAAGGTTGGAGATACTTTAGTTGAACTTGATAAGGATGATTTACAAGCTAAAGTTGATGAAATTAAAAAGAATATTGAACAAGAACAAAAGACTTTATCACGTGCAACGGAAGATTACAACAAGGCTATAAACACTAAAAAGAAGGCTGTACAAACTGCTTTAAATGAAATGAATACAGCAAAGCAAGCATTAGATAATTATAATAATTTAAGTGAAGAAGAAAAAGATTCAATGATGGAGGAAAGTTTAAAGGCTGACTATGAATCAAAGAAAGAACTATATAATTCAGCAGTGGCAGATTCTAATGATACCGTTGATTTAGATAGGTCACTTCAAGATACAAAAGATTCTCTTAAAATTGAAGAATATAATAAGGAACTTGCAAAACTTCAGCCTTTACTAGATGCTAGTGGAAAGATTGTTTCTGAAAAAGAAGGAATAGTTACTAGTGTTGTAGCTGAAAATGGAGGAGTTACTACTGATACTATAGCATCAATTGCAGATAAGAACGAGGGATATAAATTTGTTGGAGAAATTGATAAAAGTAATAGAACATTAGTAAAACAAGGACAAACAGTTGCTTTAAATTTGGGCTCATCAGGAATTATTGAAAATTTAACTATTGATTCTATTTCAAAAAATGATGATAATCCAGATACCTTAAAAGTTACAGTTGTTTTACCAGTTGGAATAGGCGAAATTGATGAAAGTGGAGAAATAATAGTTTCAAGTAAATCAAAAAAATATGGTACATGTGTTCCGTTAGCAGCATTAAGACAAGGTGATGGGGATAGTTATTATATTTTAGTTGTTACTGAAAAGGAAACTGTACTTGGTGAAGAATTAACTGCCAAGAAGGTTGATGTTAAAGTTGAAAAGAGAGACGGAGAATATGCAGCAGTATCTGATGGATCATTAGGAAGAAATGATAAAATAATAATTGATAGTAATAAAACAGTAGAAGATGGCGATAGAGTTCGCCTGGAGACTGAATGATAAGGTACTTAAAGCACATAGTTAGAATAATTCTTATGTTTGCTTTAATTATGTGCTGGGGAATATCTTTAGGTTATGCAAATAATATAGAAAGTAACAATAAAACTTTAAACTTTTATTTTGAAAATGATAAGTATAATTTAGAATTAGTCAATAGTATAAAAGAATCAGAAAAGGAATTAGCTGTAGTAGGATGGGCAGAAGAATCATTACAATCTGCCACTAACCTAGATTTAGGGAAAAGTGCAAGTGAATTAAATGTGTTAGCTATAAAAGGTTCATCTAATTTATTAGTTAAGGGATCTAATTTATTTGCTGATGATTTGGAAGGTTGTTTAATAGATAATGATACATCTTATAAGCTATTTGGAAGTAGTAACTGTATAGGTAGAGAAATTGTTTATAATGATAGAACATTAGTTGTAAGAGGAATTTTAAAGGGGTCTAAATCAAATATGATTATTCAGATTCCAGATGATTCGATGAAAGCGTTAGATGGTTTAACAATAGATGGTACTGATTTTACTTTAAATAAAATAGAAGATTTCAAAATGAGATTTGGAATTTCAGAGTTAGCTATTAATGGTAATGTATATTATATGTTAGCTAAGTTTATATCAATGATATTTCCAATAATTGCTTTAGTATTAATTTTAATTAAAGTAATAAGTAGCTTATTTAAATCAAGAAATAAACCAGTTTTAGTAGGTATATATATTATTATGGCACTGACTTTTGTATTTATATTTTTTAAAGTTACAAATATTAAAATTTCAATTCCATTGGATATGATACCAAATAAGTGGTCTGACTTTGATTTTTGGAGTAAGATGGGAAAAGAATATAAGGAAAAGATTGAATATGTGCTTTATATGAAAAAGTATGGAGTTGATATTTATAATATAGAAAACTTATTAAAATCAGCATTATATTCAATTTTTACAATTATATTATTTGTGATTAATTTAAGGGTTATAAAAATTAATGATATAAAACAATTAATTATTAATAATGGAGTTTTAGTTGTTAGTTCATTTGTAGCTGTTTTAATTATTTGGGCCAAATATAAATTTGATGTAAATGTGGCTATGATATGGCTTATATATCCATTGTATCTTTGTGGAGATTATTTTATTAAGGTTCATGGAAAGTATTTAATTTACGAAGATGAAGTAAATACTGAAATAAAAAATAGTGATATAATAGAGGAAGCAGTTTGTTAATAGCAGACTGTTTCTTTTAATTTTAATAAAAGTTTACTTACGGAGGAAAAAATATGAGAGATATATCTAATTTAAAAGGAAAAATATTTAGACATTTTAAAGGCGATTTATATTTAGTTGAGGATTTTGTGAAACATTCAGAAACTCAAGAAACTATGGTTTTATATAGAGCATTATATGGAGAGTGTGGGCTTTTTGTAAGACCTTACGATATGTTTGTTGAAGAGGTTCCAGAAGGAAAAGTTAATCCAACAGGACAAAAATACAGATTTCAAGAATACGAAGTTAAGAGCGTTAAATAGTTTACACATAAAATAACGAAAAAATAAAATATTATCTTTCCGGGAATCAGTGAAATCTCGCTTTGAATTTATATAATTGATTTCAGATAATTTGCTAAAGATTATAAACTTGCCTATCGGCTTCAAACATATAATCTTCTTAACGCAAATTATCTTCCATCAATTATTAAATTCTATGGCTCAATTTTAATATTCCCTTCAATATAATATTTCAATTTTTCTGTATTAATGTAGTAAACTAAATTATTTTCTTCGTTACTATAACTATTAACTAATGTATTTTCTTTTCTTGAAGAATGATACAAAAACTAATGCTATTACTAATAATACAATTGATGAAAGAGTGATTATTAAATTAGTATTATCAGTAGATATATTACCTGGCCCCATTGCTAAATTATTATTTTTTATATCATGCATACCGTTATTATCTTTATTAGGTATTTGAATAGATGAAAGTTGTGTTATTTCTTCATTAGTCAAACCTAAATTTAATAATTCGGTTTTAATTGAATCTGTAATACTACCATCTTCGGAACTTTGAATAATTTGCATTGCTTGCATCATAATTGAAGGATCTAAATCCGAAGTATTACTACTAATATTTCCTGGGAAATTACTTGTAGTATTACTATTAGGTATATTCATACTACTTTCAGTTGTATTATCTGATTGTGGAGTAGAACTATCAGCATTGGGAGGAGTAGTATCAGATGAACCTCTCATATTATTCATTTCACCTTTTTCATTTCCGCCACCTTGTTGTCCCATAGCACTTAAATCTACTGTAGTTTCTATAGTCCCAGTATTTGTTGAAGGTTGAGAACCATCAAGTTGAGCTGCAATACTAGTTGCTCTATCATAACCAAAGTTAATTAAGTTAGATAGTGAAGCTTTATATTCATCGTAAGTATAAAATGCAGTAGCATCATTTTGAATATAGCTACTTATTAATGAATCAGTTTTAGTTATTAGTGTTTCTAAAGTGCCGTTATTAACGAAGTTTTCAACTATTTCATTTAAATAGTGATGGTAAATATCTTTATATTCATCAACTTCTAAAAGTTTACCTATTAGAGGGCTTTCTTCTAAGCTATCAGAAACAGGTGAATCAATTGGAAAATTAATTGCATTTGAAGCTGAACCAGCTTGGAATCCTGCAAATGATAAGTTATAATCCCAAGGTAAAATACTTACTATACCATCATTTTCATATAAGTAGTAATTATGATTCATATTAGAAACATAACTATCTAAATTAACTAAGAATGTATTTGCAGCAAAGTATTTAAGCACTTCATCAACATCTAAGTATGACTCTATATCATCAAGGCTATCAAGATGTTCGATCATATCTAATATTTTAGTATAATCATCGCTATCTGTAGTTTTGAAAATAGCATTGTCAAAAATAGCAGAGTAGTTTGAAATATCATCTCCATTCCATACAAGGTTAGCACCATTAGAATTTCTACCAATTCCACCACCAATACCATTAGGTATTTGAGGTTGATTTGTAGAGTCATTAGTGGATTGCTTATTCATATCAGGAGGTGTCTGCATTTCTCTAGAAGCATTTCCATTATTCATATCAGGAGGTGCCTGCATTTCTCCAGTAGAATTTCCAGTGTTCATATCAGGAGGCATCTGCATTTGTCCGCTAGAATCTCCATTATTCATATTAGATTGATTTTGCATATCTATAGAATTATCTATTGTAGTTTTGTTATTATTTTCTGATGTTGTATTTTCTGAAGGAGAAAAATTATTATTATCCATAATTTTATTTTCATTATTGTCTTTATCACCCATAGCTACGTTATCACTTTCGGGCTTATATAAATTACCATCAATAGAGCCATAATTTCTTTCAATAAATTCTTCTTCAATAGGCTCAACAGCAAGATATAACCCCCATTCCTCACCATTAACTGTTATATGAGCATATGAGCAGGCTGGGGTTGGTATGCCTAATGAATCAAGTAGTTTATAAGATAAATATTCCTTCATAGAAGTTGTATCAGACATATTGTTATTTAATACTAACTTGCTAAGTCCATCTAAGGTTTGACCATCAACATATTTATCAAGTTTAATTTTAAAACTATATCTTTCGGTCGAATCATCAGTAACAAGTTGAGATAGACTAGAATTTCCTTTAGGTCTGATGGCTACATTATTATAGGTAGTTCCATTAACAGTTATATTAGCAGCGGTATATTCTTCGGAAGCAGCATTATCTAACATTTCTTGCCAAGAATCTTCATCCATTTCAATATTTATTTCTATTACAGAATCATCATTAAAGATTGTAGTAATATAATCTGGTTGTTCTATTGAAGTAGATGAAGTGCTGCTTTTGGGTAATAGCATAATAAGTGATGAGAAACAAAGAGCTATTACCATAAATAAAGCAACAATTATATTAAAATGTTTATTTGAAATCATTTTTTCACCACCTATTAGCTTAGCTCATATATTCGCCATTATAGCTAACTAAAACAACGTTATTTACTCCTGAAATATGGCTTAATTCATTTACAAATTGTGTAGACATTTCTTTTAATCTAATTTCTATAGTTAATTCAATTCCTGAATTTGCAGAAACAGTTTTAGATTTAACTACATGTTTTTTTACTGAGTTATTTATAAATTTAATAGCATCATTTTCACTTTTATCATTAAAATTATCAAAATAAAGGCTTCTAATATGATATGTTCCAGAGGAACTAGCATTTATGTCTAATGAAGCAATATATTTAATTATATTTTTAATAGCTAGATAGTCAGCTGTATTAATAAAATATTTCAATTCGTGTTTAGGTTTACTCATAAAAAAATCACATCCATTTTATAGTAAAGTTTTTTGGTTGGCTTTATAATTTGGTTAAATTTAGGTTAGCTTACAAGTTTTATAGTAGTAGCATAACCTTAAAATAGTCTTAAAAATTAACTAAAAATTATGTTTGTGTGGTAGACTTTTAGTAAAGAATTATAAAGGGAATATAAGGAGAGAAAAATTAATGAGATTATTACTTGTTGAAGATGAAATACAGCTTTCAGAAGCTCTTAATCAAATATTAATTAAAAATAAATATGTAGTTGATGCAGTATATAATGGTGAAGATGGATTAGATTATGGATTAACAGATATATATGATGTAATAGTATTAGATATTATGCTTCCTAAACTTAATGGATTAGAAGTACTTAAAAGGTTAAGAAAAGGTAATATAAAAACACCAGTTATTTTATTAACTGCAAAAGGAGAAATTGAAGATAGAGTAAAGGGATTGGATAGTGGAGCAGATGATTATCTAGCTAAACCATTTGCAACGGAGGAATTATTAGCAAGGCTAAGAGCACTTACTAGAAGACAGGGAGAAATTATAAATGATAATATTTTAGAAGTTGGAGATATTAAATTAAATATTTCAAGTTATGAATTAGAAGGACCTTGTAATAGTATAAAGCTTTCACTAAAAGAATTTGAAATAATAAGATGTTTTATGCAAAGACCAAAGACGATTGTTACAAAGGATGAGCTTATAAGTAAGATATGGGGATATGACTCAGATGCAGAATATAACAATATAGAAGTATATATTTCATTTCTAAGAAAGAAACTTAATTATGTTAACTCAAATACTGGTATCACAACTGTAAGAGGTGTCGGATATAAGTTGGAGGAAAATTAAATGTTCAAAAAACTAAAAAATAAATTTATATTTATGAATATGGTTCTTTTAACTACTGTTTTTGTAGGTATATTTGGGACAATATATGTATCTACCGCTTATAGTTTAAATAATGATATGAAAATGCAACTTTGGAATAATATAATGTCACCACAACAGCAGCAAAAGCCTTCACCAAAAGATAATAAGATGGATATGTCAATAAAAATAGATTTAGATACAAAAAATGAAATTGTTAATGTTACTTCTAGGTTAAATACTGACGATTTAGATATTCATGCAATGGTTGAAAAGGTTGTTAATAACTCTAAAAAGATGGATAGTATTAAGATTGATGGAGAAAGCTATGCTTATTTAAAAGAGAGTATTAGTAGTGGAACCATAATAGTACTAATAAGTAAGTCATTCCAGCAAGATGTACTAGGAAATTTATTAAAAATATTTCTTGGAGTAGGATCATTAAGTTTAATTGTATTATTTATAATAAGTATTTATTTTACTAATAAAGCTATTAAGCCATTAGAAGAGACTTTTATAAAGCAAAAGCAATTTATAGCAGATGCATCTCATGAACTTAGGACACCACTAACTATTATTAAAACTAATGTATCTATATTAAAGGAAAATAAGCAACAAACTATAGAAAGTCAAGGAAAATGGGTTAATTATATTGATTCTCAAGCAAGTAGAATGTCTACTTTGATTAATGAAATGTTATCATTAGCTAACCTTGATGCTAATAAGAAAAAGGGTGAAGTAACTAAGTTTGAATTAAGTAAGATTTTAAGCGATGCTTTACTAGTTTTTGAAGTAGTAATTTTTGAAAAAGGATTAGTTTTAGAAGAGAATATAAATGATAATATATTTATTAATGGTGAAAAGGATCAAATTAAAAAGCTCATAAGTATATTAATGGATAACGCAATTAAATATACAAATAAAAATGGAAAAATTATGGTGTCTCTTAATATAGAAAAGAATAAGGCTCGATTAGAAGTTAAAAATACTGGTGAAGGTATAGAAAAAGAGCATTTAGAAAAGATTTTTGAAAGGTTTTATAGGGTTGATAATTCTAGAGATAGAGGAACAGGTGGATATGGCTTGGGACTTTCTATAGCTAAAGCCATAGTTGAAGAGCATAAAGGAAAAATATATGCTGAAAGTGTTGTTGGAGAATACACATCATTTATTGTGGAGTTACCAGTATATTTTGAAAAACAAAAATTAATCAATGATCTAAAAATAGGTAATTAATATTATTTATAAAAATGGATTTTCGATTATATAATATTATAAGTTTTAACTTGAATAAGAAGTTATTACATTATTAATGTAATGACTTCTTATTTTATATATTTTATTATGAAAGAAGTTAAATTCTTAAGAATTTCTTTAGATTATTATAATTATCTTCTTTATTTTTAAATAGTATTATAAAATTAATATAATGGTTAAAGGATAAAATTGGAGGAATTAACAGATGGATGTGAATAGTATATTGGATTATTTAGCTCAGTATGGAGTAATATTTATATTTGTAATTGTATTTTTAGAGTATTTAAATTTACCAGGGCTTCCTGCAGGAATAATAATGCCATTAGCTGGTTTATGGATATCAAGAGGAAATATGAATTTTCCATTTGTTTTATTTCTTTCAGTTATTGCAGGAGTAATAGGAAGCTGGTGTTTATATTTCTTAGGGTTTTACGGTGGAAACTTTCTTTTAAAAAAATATACTAATAAATTTCCAAAACAGAAGGATTACATAGATGAAAAGTTAAAGTATTTAAAGGATAAAGGCCATATGGGGGTATTTATAAGTAGATTAATACCGGTAGCAAGAACAATCATAGCTATTCCAGCTGGTGTACTGAAAATGGATTTCTTAAAATATACTATATATTCAGCATGTGGGATATTTATATGGAATGGAGTATTTATTTCTGCTGGTTATATTTTGGGTGAGGGGATTTTTAAGTATATTGGATAATTAAGTGGATTTGATAGAGGTTATAAATTTATAGCCTCTATTATTTCGTGCATTATAATAAAATATAATAGGTAAGCTAAATTTATATGAGGAAAGTGTTTAAACTTAGTTAAGGAATTCTTTAGAAATATATATAGTTATTATTTAGTTTTAAAAAGTACTATTTAATTATAGTAAATGAACGTTCATAAAAAATTTGAAAAGTGGGGTAAATAGAAATGAATAATTTGAGCTCATACAATATTTTAGTAGTGGAAGATGAAAATGATATAGCAATTGCAATAGAAGCATACTTAAATAATCAAGGATATAATGTATTTATAGCTAATAATGGTATAGAGGGATTAGAATTATTAAAAAAAGAAACTATTCACTTAGCAATAGTTGATGTAATGATGCCTAAAATGGATGGTATAACTTTTGTTATGAGGCTTAGAGAAAATAATGATTTTCCTGTAATAATGCTATCTGCAAAATCTGAAGAGGTTGATAAGATAATGGGACTTAATATAGGAGCTGATGATTATGTGACTAAGCCTTTTAGACCACTTGAATTGTTAGCAAGAGTTAATTCTCAATTAAGAAGATATTCAAGGTTTTTAAATATGGTAAAAGAACCAGAAGTTAAAGATAATATTTATGTTGTTGGAGGATTAGAATTAAACTTTGATACAAAAGAGGTTACTGTTGATGAAAAACCTGTAAAGCTAACTCCAATTGAGTTTAAGATATTAGCTTTGCTTATAAAAAATCCAGGAAGAGTATTTGCTGCGGATGAAATATATGAAAGGGTATGGAATGAACAAGCAATAAATACAGATACAATAATGGTACATGTAAGAAAGATAAGAGAAAAAATTGAAATTAATCCGAAAAATCCGAAATATTTGAAGGTGGTGTGGGGAGTTGGATATAAAATTGAAAAGCAGTAATGATAATAAAGAATTTAATGACTCTAGAAACAATATTAATGGAATAAAAAAATCAAACTACAAGGGAAAAGTGGTTATAGCAACTTTATTAGTTATAGCAATTATAGCAACAGCAGCATTGGGAATGTGTGCAGCATATCCATTAATAGAAGAAAATGCAAAGAACGTTTCATATAACAATTATTTTGAGGAATATGCCTTTTCAGAAAATTTAGCAGGTGCTTTATATTGTTCATATTATAATTCTTTAAATGAAAAAGCTGGAGGAACATTAGATCCAGCATCAACATTATTAAATATACCCCAAAATATATATGATAATGATGAAGATTATGAAGAAAGTGAATTTATAAATGGGTTTAATTCTAATTTTAATAATTGGAATCGTATATTAGATAATCAGCTCGCAAATTTGAAGTATTATTCTTATGATAAAACTAATAATATAACAAAAACAAATATAAATTATGAAGTTGGTATTATAGAAAATAATATAGATTTGTCATCAATAAAGAAAGATGAATATCAATTTTATGTAGCTATTAATTTTGATGAAAATGGTAATCTAACAATTAATGATATTAAGGGGGCTAATATTCAAAATTTTGAATACTATTTGAACAGTGCTTTAAGTGATTTTTTAAGTGATAATTACTACGATAGTGGTTATTATAATGCTACTATGAATCCGATTAAAAATATGGAATTTGTTTATGCAGTGCCTAATAATTTGGTGTTTAATGATTCAATATCATGGGGAATCAGAAATGCAGAGGCATATGGATATGAACTTGTAGGAGGAGTGGCAGTAATGATAATTGCTACATTAGTAGCGATAGCTGCATTAATATTCCCTATTAAGAGAGCAAATGAAATGCCTTTATTTAAATGGATATCAAAAATACCATTTGAAATTTGGATAGTTATAGTATCACTTACAGTAGCACTTTTCATTGTATCTTCTAGCTATATGATTCATCCTGCATTAAATGGACAATTAGAACATTTTGTTGGATTTAATGTTGATTGGTTTACTGCATCAGAAAAAGTTATATGGGTATTAAACTTTATTAATTGGTTTATAGGATTTGCAATTGTATTCTTTGCTGTATTAATAATAAAGTATATATTTAATTTAGGAATTAAAGAGTACTTTAAGAGAAGAACAATATTTGGAATAATATTAATGTTCTTTGTTACAATTATCAAAAAAACATTAGATGAAGTTACAAAAGTAGATTTAAGAGAAAAAAATAATAAATTAATAATAAAATTATTATTAATAAATGCACTTATATTACTAATAATAACTTCAATTTGGTTTTTTGGAATTCCTGTAGTCATACTGTATTCAATTGTTTTATTTTTCGTAATAAGAAAATATGTAGATAAAATAAGCGAAAAATATAGTAAGTTAAGAGAAGCTACAAGTAAAATTGCACAAGGAAAATTAGATGTTAATATAGAAGAAGACTTAGGACTTTTTGAACCTTTTAAAGAGGATTTAAAAGAGATTCAGAAGGGATTTAAAAAAGCTGTAGATGAAGAAGTTAAGAGTCAAAAGATGAAAACAGACTTGATATCAAATGTGTCGCATGATTTAAAGACTCCTTTAACAGCTATAATAACTTATGCAGATCTATTGAAGGGTGAAAATTTATCGGAAGAAAAGCGTAAACAGTATGTTGATACATTAGATAGAAAAGCTCAAAGACTTCAAGTTTTAATAGAAGATTTATTTGAAATGAGTAAGGCAACGAGTGGAAATATAACTTTAAATATAGAAAATATAGATGTTGTAGCTTTAATGAAGCAAACATTACTTGAATTAGAAGATAAGCTTGAAGAAGCAAAATTATCTGTTAGAAAGAATATGCCAGAAGGTAAGGTAATATTACCGTTAGATAGTCAACGTACATTTAGAGTGTTTGAAAACTTAGTAATTAATATGACTAAGTATGCTATGCCTAATTCAAGAGTGTTTATAGATATTTTTGAAAATGAAAATGATGTTCAAATTGTAATGAAAAACATGGCTGCAGAAGAAATAACATTTAATGTAGATACGATAGCAGAAAGGTTTGTACGTGGTGATGAATCGAGAAATACAGAAGGTTCAGGATTAGGTCTTGCAATAGCAAAGAGTTTTGTTGAACTTCAAAATGGAAAGTTTAATATAAGTGTAGATGGAGATTTATTTAAAGTTACTATTATTTTTGAAAAATAAAGTAATAAACTAGAGTGAAAAATCATATATCATAAGATAAAGGGAGTATAGTTAAGTGTAATTTACTATACTCCCTTTATAGTTGTATAAATAAAATGTTTTTTGAAATTATACATATAAAATATTATTAATATGTATAAATTTAAAATAATATAAATATATTACTTCATAAGGAATAAAAACATTTACTAGTGGGGTGGGGTTAATGTCATACAAATATTTATTAGATATTGCATTAATTTTATTAAGTACGAAATTATTAGGATTAATAACAAGAAAATTTAATTTACCACAAGTTGTCGGTGCATTGCTTGCGGGAGTTATACTAGGACCATCAGTGTTAAATGTTTTAAAAGAAACTGATTTTATAAGTATGCTAGCAGAGCTTGGAGTGATTGTATTAATGTTTACTGCAGGTTTAGAAAGTGATATAAGTCAGTTAAAAAGTGTAGGCAAATCAGCATTTATTGTTGCTAGCATGGGGGTGTTAATACCACTAATTGGAGGTACAGCTGTTGCATACATTTTTAATGATGGAAGTTTAACAACTGTTAGTGCCTTTTTACAAAATGTATTTATAGGAGCTATATTAACTGCAACTTCTGTTAGTATAACTGTTGAGGCACTTAGAGAATTAGGTAAAATGAGCGAAAAATCGGCAAACGTAATTTTAGGTGCTGCAATTATAGATGATATTTTAGGAATTTTAGTTTTAACAGTAATAACAAGTATGGCTGATCAATCTATAAATATTGGAGTAGTATTATTAAAAATTATAGGATTTTTAGTTTTTACACTTGTTATTGGTTATTTGGTATATGTGTTTTTTGGAAAGTGGATAGAAAAATATGATGTAGATAAAAGAAGGTTTGTTATTGGAGCATTTGTTATTTGTTTATTAATGGCATTTATAGCTGAAGAGTTCTTTGGAGTAGCTGATATTACAGGTGCATTTGCCGCAGGATTAGTATTATCAAGAAACAGAGAAACTGCATATATTTCAAGAAGATTTGATATAATTTCATATATGCTATTATCACCTATCTTCTTTGCAAGTATAGGAATAAATATGAAAATACCTAAAATGAGTTTTGAAATTATAATAATGACAATAGTACTAGTAGTAGTTGCAATGCTAACTAAAGTAATAGGATGTGGGATTGGAGCAAAAATTTGTAGATTTAATAAAAGTGAAGCTATACAAATTGGAACTGGTATGATGGCTAGGGGAGAGGTAGCACTTATAATAGCTAACAAAGGAATGAAAATGGGAATTATGAATACTTATTTTTTACCTGCTGTTATAATAATGGTAATAGTATGTGCAATAATCACACCTATTTTATTAAAGAAAGCATATGAACTTAAAGGAATAAATGAAAGTGTATAATTATTATATTTAGTAAGAAGTAATGTTCAAAATAAACTAAAAATAAATATTAATACAATTAAAGTAGTTGAATTAGGAATTATATATTAATTTCTATTTAGCTACTTTTTTATTTTAATTATAATTTTTACATTTTAGTGGAATTATATAAATGAAATTATAGAAAATGTTAAAATGTAGGAGGAAGATTAATGGAAAATAATATGGCAATGGAATATCCAATGTTTTGTTATCAATGTGAACAAACAGCTGGTGGTAAAGGGTGTACTAAAATGGGGGTATGTGGTAAGACACCAGAAGTTGCAGCACTTCAAGATTTACTTATATATCAAATAAAAGGTATAAGTTGTTACGCAAAAGAAATAGTTGAAAAAGGGGAGAATGTAGATAAGAATATTGTAATATTTATTGAAAATTCATTATTTACAACTTTAACAAACGTAAATTTTGATGCAGATGTACATGTTGAAATGCTTAAAGAGTCTCAAAAAATAAAAGAAAAATTAAGAAAACAAGTAGGAAAAATTAAAAATGATACAGATCATGCTACGTATAACTTAAGTGAAACAAAGGCTGATATGTTAAAAGATGCAAAAAAAGCTGGAATAATGTATGATCAAAATCTTGATCCAGATATACGTTCACTAAGACAAACAATAGTTTATGGATTGAAAGGTATAAGTGCATATGGTCATCAAGCAAGGGAACTTGGATATTATGATGATCAAGTTGATAATTTTTATGTAAGAGCATTAGAAGCAACCACTGATGATAGTTTATCAGTAGAAGAATTAATAAGATGGACCATGAGAACTGGTGATATGAGTGTTGCAGTAATGAAAAAGCTAGATGAGGCTAATACTACAGTTTATGAAAATCCAACACCACATAAAGTAAATGTTCATATTAAAAAAGGACCATTTATTATAGTATCTGGTCATGATTTAAAAGACCTTGAAATGTTGTTAGAACAAACCGAGGGAAAGGGAATAAATATATATACTCATGGAGAAATGATACCTAGTCATGGATATCCTGGACTAAAGAAATACCCTCATCTTGTAGGAAATTTTGGTGGTGCTTGGCAAGATCAACAAAAAGAATTTGATAATATTCCAGGATGCATTTTAATGACAACTAATTGTCTTATGAGACCAAGGGAAACTTATAAAGATAGAATATTTACAACTAGTGTTGTTGGATGGGATGGAGTAAAGCATATAGGTAAAGATAAGGATGGTAAAAAGGACTTTACTGAAATAATAAATAAAGCTTTAGAACTTGGAGGATATGATAAAGATCAAGAACCACATGAAATATTAGTTGGGTTTGGCCATCATGCAACTTTAAGTAATGCAGAAACTATAGTTAATGCCGTTAAAGAAGGGAAGATAAGACACTTTTTCTTAATTGGAGGATGTGACGGGGCTAGACCAGGCAGAAATTATTATACTGAATTTGCAAAGATGGTGCCAGATGATTGTATAATACTTACTTTAGCTTGTGGTAAATATAGATTTAATAAATTGGAGTTTGGAGAAGTGGCAGGGCTTCCAAGACTTTTAGATGTAGGGCAATGTAATGATGCGTATTCTGCAGTTAGAATTGCAACAGCACTTGCAGATGCTTTTGGAACTGACGTTAATGGTTTACCATTGTCATTAATTATTTCTTGGTATGAACAAAAGGCTGTAGCTGATTTGTTAGCATTATTATCACTTGGAATTAAAGGAATATTCTTAGGACCTACACTTCCAGCATTTTTAAGTCCAAATGTTCTTCAATATTTAGTTGATACTTTTGATTTAAGGAGTATAAGTACACCTGAAGATGATTTAAAGACTTGTTTGAAACAAGAAATATAATAGTGAAATAGCATAAAGGTATTTAAATGATAGATAATTATTTAAGTACCTTTATTAGATAAATAAGATAATATATGAAATTAAATTATTTTTTGAAAATGTAACGTTTGTTACGAAATAAAATAGCAATTTACTGTATAGTAATAATATAAGTTAAAGCAATATTGAGAAAGATATAAAGGGAGTACAGTGAATGAAGGCTATAGAAATAATGAATGAAGAACATAAGTATATTCTTAGGATGTTACAAGTAATAAGAAAATGTTGTTTTAAAATATTAAATAACGAAGAAATTATATATGAGGATTTTTATAAGATAATAGATTTCATTAGAAATTATGCTGATAATCATCATCACAAAAAGGAAGAAAAAATACTTTTTATTAAAATGGTAGAAGAGTTAGGAGAGCCTGCAAAGAAAGCAGTTAATCAAGGGATGCTTGTAGAACATGATTTAGGAAGATTACATGTGAGAGAGTTAGTAGCTGCATTAGAAAAAGTAAAAGCTGGAGAGGAAGAGGCAAAGCTAGATGTTATAGCAAATGCAATTTCATATACACATTTATTAATACGTCACATAGATAAAGAAGATAGGGTAATTTATAAGTTCGCAGAGAGAAACTTAAATGATGAAGTAATAAAGCTTATAGATGATGAATGTGAAAATTATGAAATTAATAATGAAGAGATAAAGAACAAATATATATCAATTTTAGAAGAGTTAGAAAAAAGATATTAATTGGAGGTATAACGAAATGATAAATAAAGATAATACAATTGGTGAAATATTAGAAATTAATCCAAAGGCAGCTGATATTTTAAGTGGATTTGGAATGGGATGTTTAGGATGTCCATCGGCAACAATGGAGACTTTAGAGCAGGCTTGTTATATTCATGGATTAGATTTAAATGAAGTAATGAATAAATTAAATGAAAAATAATGTATAGAGATGAAATATAGCTATAAATATAGTGGATATAATTGCCATTGCATTTATAGCTATTTTTTAGACTAAAAATTACAGGTAAGGGAAACCTATAAAAGTATTAAATAAAAGATATTTTATATAGAAAGGAAAGTGTTATTTTATGAAAGCTTGGGTAAATGAAGATACTTGTATTGGATGCGAAGTATGTGTTTCAGTCTGTTCAGATGTATTTAGTATGAACGATAATGGAAAATCAGTTGCTATAACAGGAGATATTCCAAGTGATTTACAAGACGATGCAATAGAAGCAAGAGATGCTTGTCCAGTTTCTGCTATTGATATTGATGAATAAGATGATAAAATAATACCATTGAAAAATACTTAAATGATAATAATATATCATTTAAGTATTTTTTTTATAATTACAAAGAATATTAGTTAAAAATAAGATAGATATAAAATATAGAGGAAGGATGAGCATATGGAAATATATACTATAGGACATTCGAATTATACAGTAGAAAGGCTTATTGATATGTTAAGGCACTATAATATTAATTGTGTTGTTGATATTAGAGGTACACCTTATTCTAAGTATAATATTCAATTTGATAAGGATACTATTAAGTATACATTAACTAAGGCTGGATTTGTTTATATTTATATGGGAGAGGAATTAGCAGCTAAAAGAGTAAGAAAGGTTTCATATAATAGTGAAGGTTATTCAGATTTTAAAGAAGTAATAAATGAAGAGGAGTTTATAAGAGGAATTGAAAGGTTAAAGACAGGATATAGTAAGGGATATAAAATAGCATTATTAGGGGCAATGCAAGATCCAATAAGATGTCATAGAAGTATATTAGTTGGTAGATATTTGAGAGATAATAATATTAATGTAAAACATATATTGGATGATTATTCTATCGCAAGTCAAGAAGAGATAGAGGAAATGCTTTTAAATAAGTATTTTAGCAATAGAAATCAATTAACAATAGATGATTTAATAGGAAATAGTTTAAGTAATGAAGAAATGATTGAAGAAGGCTATGAGCTGGCCAATAAGGAAATTGGATATAGAATTGAAAATTTAAAATAATAAATTTAATAATCCCATCAGTAATAATTATTACTGATGGGATTATTATAAGTTAAGCTTTAGTTTTTTCTTGAATCATAAACTTCTTTTTCTACATCAATGAAAATTTTAGCAATAACTTCATAGGCATTGCCCCAAGCTTCAAGGACTTCATCAGTTGCTGCATCTCCTAAAACTTCTTTAATAGAAATTAAAAGATTTGAACCAACTATTGGATAATGTCCTTCAGTAACTTGACGATCACAATGCACTTCAGCAATTCTTTTAACTACTGGTAAAATTGCTGGTAGATTATCTATATTTTGAGCAGCAGCTAAAATAGTCATCGCTAATGCTTTAGGTTGTTCACCAGAAGATTGTTTATCCATATTGAATAATGGTTTTACTTCGGGATTGTTTTTAAACATATTCTTATAGAAAGTTGTTGTTATTTCTAATCCATGCTCCTTTAAAACAGGTACTGTGCTTTTTATTATATCTATAGTTTTTTGATCTAACATATTTATCTCTCCTTTAAAATCATTATCTATTAATAATTATTATTCATGTCTGTGATATTAATATACCATATAAAAATTAAATGTGCAAATAAAATGCACATTTAAATTTGTGGTATAATTATCTTACCTTATATAAGAGGAGGAATTGTTTATGCAATTATCAAAGTTTACAGATTATGCATTTAGAGCATTAATATATTTAGCTAAAAACTCTGAGGAAAATGCAACAGTAGATATATTGGCAGAAAGATTAGAAATATCTTCACATCATTTAAAAAAAGTAATAAATAAATTAGCAAAGACAGAATATATAATATCTTCAAAAGGAAGAAATGGTGGATTAAAATTGGGAATGGATCCAGCTGAAATTAATTTAGGTAAGGTATTATTATTAACAGAAGAAAATTTAAGTTTAGTGGAATGTATGGGTGAATCAGGAACATGCCCACTATTAAGCAAAGAGTGTAAACTTAAGGGTATTATCTGCAAGTCATTAAATGTATTTGTAAATGAAATGGCTCAATATACGTTAAAGGATATAATGTAATAGATAATATATTGCAACAAAGTATTATATAAATATAATTATTTATAAACATATTGATAATACTAAATATTGATTAGTATTGTACAAAGTAAATAGGTTCATAATTTAAATTTACGTAAAAAAGGTGGATTATATATAATCCACCTTTTCCTTTATCAGATATTTTATTTGGTAATAGTTTTTTTTATTTATATGTTTAGTTTTATTATGCTACTAATTGAATTTCATGTAATTTGTTTAATGATTTAAATTCCTTAAATATTAAAACTGCTGTGATGACAACAGATAAGAAATCAGCACAAGCTCCAGCAGCCCAAACCCCATCTAATCCTATAAATAAAGGTAGAATTAGCGTAAATGGAATTAATAAAATTACTTGTCTAAGTAAACTAACAAACATAGACATTTTAGCTTTACCAATAGATTGGAAATAACTAGTAGCAACAATGTTAATTCCAACTATAGGCATCATTAATAAATACATTCTAACTCCTTTTATAGCAACAGCTGTAAGTTCAGGATCATTATTAAATAAACTTATTGCAAATTCAGGGAATAGTTGTATTAACATACCTCCTATTGTACAAATAACAGTAGCTGCAATAGTAGCAATTATAAATGTCTTTTTAGCTCTATCATATTTTTTAGCACCATAGTTAAAACCTATAATTGGTTGACAACCTTGATTAATACCAAAGATAGGCATCATAAATACCATATTAATTGAGCCTATTATAGTCATGGCACCTATAGATAAATCATTACCATAAGCTTTTAAAGAATTATTAGCGACAACTTGTACTAAGCTGTTAGCAATTTGGGTTGCAAAAGGGGCTATACCAATTGCAAAAGTCATCATGACTAAGTTTTTCTTTAGTTTCATATTTTCAACTTTTAATTTTAGATTAGAATTTCCTTTAGTATAGTAATAAAGTATTATAAAGAATGTAAGTGCTTGAGAAATAACAGTTGCAAAAGCAGCACCTTTAATTCCAATATTTAATACAAAAACAAATAAATAATCTAAAACGATATTGGTCCCGCATCCAATAATCATAGTTAATGAAGCTAGCTTAGGGTTACCATCAGCTCTTACAGTACTATTTAATGCAAAAGAAAGAATATTAAAAGTACAACCACATAAAATTACAGTAATATATTCTTTGGCATAAAATAAAGTATTTTCACTTGCTCCAAAGATATTTAATATTGGATTTAAGAAAATAAGACCAATGATAGTAATTATAACACCAACTATTAAACTTAATGTAATAGCGCTACCAATTAGTTTTTCGGCTTCATCTCGTTTACCACGCCCAAGATTTAATGAAATATTTGCAGTTGATCCAATTCCTATAAGCATGCCAAAAGCTAAAAGAATTGACATTATAGGCATAGTTATTCCTACTCCTGTTAATGCAAGGGAGCCAACATCAGGAATACGTCCTATAAACATTCTATCTACAATATTATATAAAGCATTAACCATCATTCCTATTATTGCTGGAATAGAATATTTTAATAATAATTTTCCGATAGATTCCTCACCTAAGTGATTTTGATGTGCCATTTTTTTGTCCTCCTAATAATTAATTATTTCTTGTTACACTTTTAGAAAGCTTATTTAGTATAGTTAAGCTTTCAGATATTTCTTCAGGACTTAATTGATTAGTAAGCATGTTTTCCCATTTGGTTAAAACAGAAAAAAAGTCATTTTTAATATTAAAGGCTTTTGAAGTTAAGTAAATTCTATTTATTCTTTTATCAGTTGAATCTTTAAAACGAGTTACAAACCCAAGTTCTTCTAATTTTTTTACTGCTTTAGCAGTAGTGCCTTTATCTATGTTAAGCAATTCAGAAAGTTTTTCTTGACTGATTCCATCATTTTTATATAAATGAATCATGAACATATATTGTCCACTACCAAATCCAAATTTACTAAATTCTTTTGTGAAAAATACATTAGCCTGTCTATGAATTAAAGAAATATATTTACCTAAATATTCATTATTGCAGCTCATTTAAATAAGTC
>SKEW01000337.1_pt1 | contig 50905 bp, 44 predicted proteins | sample 4841441 | NCBI WGS metagenome assembly SKEW01 (sample SAMN11008799, study PRJNA524170) | human gut metagenome | isolation source: fecal sample from pouch patient p41 | place: Israel: Tel-Aviv | reverse complement strand
TAATAAATATAATATTAGAGAATTACTTTGATATTCATGTAATTTGACAAATATGTTGAAATTGCTCGTGTTATAGAATTAAGAGCATAGTATAAATTAATAGCGGTAATAATGGTATTTACACTAAATATGTTACCAGAAAAAGTATTTTTACCAAAAAGATTTTTAGATGAAGAATCAGCGATAGCTCCAGGTCTAAGTTGTTTAATAGTAGGATTACATTTATTATTATTACATTGCATTTAACCGTAGATTTCAACTTTCTCGGTCCCTTTCTTTAAGGTGAATTTGTTTTGTGGTGAAACTATTGTAAACTCTAACGGGGTATAAATAAGTTAACAAAACGATAAAGTCAAACAGGGAGATATATATATAAGTCCTAGACCACCCATCTAGGACTTTTCCAATCCAATACCAACCAACATTCCACCCAAAACCCCAAAAAACATCCACCCACCCACGAAAAATCGCCAATATAAAAAAATAATTGACATAAAATTCAAAAAATATAAAAAATTTAAACTTTTAAATAGAAAAAAGAAGGAAAACATAACTAATTGTAGAATTATATAATAAAATAAGAAAGAAAGGAAAGATGCGTATGATTATTCATGAGAAATTGGCGCATTTAAGTCAAAAAGAAATTATAGAGCTTATGGACAAGTATTATCACAAAGGTGTTAGAGTGAAAAAGTTAGTCGAGGATTACAAAGTCGACTGTCGACCAAATGATCTACACAAGTATTTTCCACCGATAGTGCTTGATAGACAATGTCCAGTCTGTGGTGAGAATTTTCTTAAGAAGAGACCTTCTAGGACTGAGATTGAAAATTGGGGAAATCCATACAGAGAAAAAGAGGCGAAAAAAGCTTATTGTCCTTGTTGTGGTCATATTGACGATGAAATATGTGGTTGTGATGCATGTGTGGAAAAGAGAAATAAAGAGTATATCAAAAGGGAGACTGAATTGGAAAAGATGGCTAATGAGATTAAAATCGAGCTTGAAAAATCTTATACTGGCAAGGTTTGTGTTGATGAACTTGATTTTAAAGATAGGGTTTATTTGGCGAGTTTGTTGGGACATGCGTTGAGCGAGGATACTAGTGTTATCAAGAGTCTAAGCGAGTGTGATAATCCTTGTAGTTGCCTGGCTGATGGTGATATGGATGAGAGAATTATTGATTATCTTCTGAAGCGAAATATCATAATTATCGATATAAATTCTTTGAAATATGCGCTTAAACATGGTGAGGATGAGAACCGATTTATGCGTTATAAGCTAAATGTCGAAATTGATGATAATAATATTGATACTTTACAAGAATTGATGAATCCTAAGATTGATTTTAGTGATGGAAAGAATATTTTAGAGGGGTATAATCTTTGGAAAGAGGTTGCGATTAATGATTGTATGGCATTTCTGGTGAATGAGATAGCAAAGAAAAATGTTGAATTTTGTCCAGTTAAAAAGACAGAGATTATGATGGATAGCATGCTGAAGCATTTTTCGATTCGCCAAGTACAATATATAATTTATAAAAGTGTTAATGAAGTTTCTAAGGTATATCTTAAAAATAAGTTTAATAGAGAGAGTTTTCCAGATATAGTTTTCAGAAGAATGATATTTTGGGATTCGTGCATGACTTATAGAGAGTCTGAAGTGGCAGAGTATAGAGGCGGCAAAAAGTTTTCGTACAATAACTTGCATGGAGTATTGTTTTTCAAGGTTTTGGGACTTTGGGATAAGGGGCTTAGATGTGTGCCAAATATTAAGATTATAAAGGAGTGTGTAAGGAAATAAATAAAATTTAAAGGAGATAGAGGATGTTTTATACAGAATCAGATAGCGAGAGGGATTAAAAACCACCGAATTCTAGAGAGAGGATTTTGGTGGTTTTTTCATTGTGCGTAAATTTTTGTATAAATATGTATAATCATGTAAAATCAGGCGACATATGACGACATCTGCTAGAATTTGAATTACGAAAAAGTACGAAAACTAATGAAAAATACTTGCAATGATGCTACAATTTAATTAATAAAATTACAAATAATATATAAATGTGATTTTATTAGTCAAATTTGTTATAACAAAGATTTATAGCTTTTGTATTTGGTTATCAATGACTACAATAATTTATGGTTATGAAAGGGAGGAATTTTATATGGAAAACAATAATAATTTTTTTAATTTTGATGATGAAAATACTTTTATGGTAATAATGACATTTATCAAACAAATTGTCGGTGATGATGCGATAAAAGAGATTTTATGGGATGAATCAATTAAAGATATAGATATTGAGGAATTGATAAATAGCACAGATCTAGAAATTCCATATGATGAAGTTCCTTTGATAATGAATATATTTTGTAAGATTGATTTAAGAGAAGCGATAAGATTTATGAAAACTTATACAGGCAAGGCATCTTATGTTGCAGGCTGGGATGCAATTATTAAAAGACAACGCGATAAAAAAATCGTTGAGCTTTATAGGGGTAATATGGATATTAGGGAGATTGCGAGAATGTACGAGATTAGTGTTAGGAGAGTTTATCAAATAATAAGTAGATATAATAGAATGGCTTGATGCAGGAAATATTGTCGACTTTGAGCAATTTACACTATACTCCACTATTTTTATATATACTTTTGATACTAAGTTGGCATATGTATATTTTTGGAATTGAAATTTGAAAATTCAGAGATTTTAATCGTTTTATAAATGATTTTAATATATCTAATAGAATATTTTATAATAAATGGGACATTTTACTAAATAGGAATAGGGGGAAAGCTAATGATTAAAATCAAAGGTTTAATGTGTACAATGCTTGCTTTATTAGTATTAATCTTATGCGTTGGATGTGGAAATACAAATACAACAATCCAAAGTTCAAGTTCTTCTTCAACAAATCAGAATTCAGATAGTGATTCTAATAAAAATGACAATAAGGAAAAGGCTATAAAGTTAGGCGATGAGGTGAGTGTAAGTACAAACAAGGGTAGTTTTAAAATTAAGATAGTTGATGTTGCGGTTGCTACAGATAATATTTGGTATGGAGATAGCGTTGATAAAAAAGAGCAAAAGGTAGCACTTTTAAGGTGTGAGGTTGAAAATATAGATTATAGTGAATATGATGATCCAGACCTTGAAAATTATTTTAATGGATACTTACTTAATGATAATGGATATTTGACAGTAAAAGACAGTGATGATTTTAGTTGTGGATTTTATGATTTTGGAGGACCATCAGACGGAAAGTATATGGTTTGTAAAGATACGAAAATTGGAGAAAAGCAAAGAGTGTGTTATCCATTTTTAGTACCAGCAGATGAAAATAAATTAACTATTATGATTAATAATGAGTATAAATTAGAGGCAGAAATTGAATAAACTACTAAATCAAGTAGGTGATATATTGATATGCACCCCAAAATAGGGGTGCATATTTATTTGTATGTATGTTTGTATTTATTTATATTTCTCCACGTATTTTGCGTGTGTCGTGATATAATAACCAGATTTCAACTTATACATATCAGTACCATTTCGTTTTATAAGCTGTGAAACTGTGAAAACTTCACCACAAAGGGCGATTCCGGCGATGCTGGAGTTTTTGAAATCGGGCGTTTTGTGGTAGTTGACGTCGTGGATGATTTTTATCATTTTGGGGATGTCGGCGTATTGCTCGCCATTGCCTTGATTATTACTGCTCGTGCTATTGTCTGAATCGGATTTTGTATTGTCGCTGATTTTCTTGTTATAATTCGGCGATGTGCAGTTTATTATGTCATTTACTGTGATTTTCCCTTGTTTTAAATTATCACAATCAATCTTAAATTGTTGCATCTTGTCTGGATTTTTGACCATATAAATAGGGCAGAGTTTGTATTTTTTGCCTACAACGTCTGTATGAGTGATGATGTCTTTTTTACAATTGAGATTTTTATAGCTGCAAAGCCACGCACAAAGGTGGACCATGCTTTTGTATGTCGCATCTGTGTAGTGGTTGTCGCTGCCTGTTGTTGCGACTTCGATTGCGATTGCGTATGAATTTGCACTGTTTGTCGCATAACATATCTCATCAGTCGGAATCAGTTGATATATCTCGCCTCCAAGCCCAATGACATAGTGCGAAGATGCAAAGATATATCTGTTGCCAATTTTGTATCCATTTGCAACGACGTTGTTAAAATATGAGACAGTCTTGTCACCATCGACATCTGGCTTGCCAGTGTAGTGGATGGCGATTTTTGTAGCAGATAGGGGAGTCCCAGGTCTGCCATATTTGTTTCTTTTTTGCCATTTTTCGATTACATTAGGTTTTTTTATCATATTTCCTCCTTATTTAAGATAATTTGTAAAGGTTGAGCTAGTTTATATGATAAATCTAGCTCATATGTATTAAGAGATTTTGTACTAAAATGGGATTTCCTCGTCGTCGATACACGCTGTTAAGTTGGCTTGTGGATCGTTAGATAAAGTAGAATTCCCATTGTCAACGTCAGAAGTATCAGCACCGGAATCACCGGCATTTCCACCAGAATTATCGCCTGAATCATTTCCATTACCATTGCCAGCATCAAGCCCATTTCCCTTAGGAATATTAAGCCTCATCAGCTTATGCACGACAATTTTGGCGAAGTTGCGGTTGTTCCCGTCGGAGTCGACATAGCGGTCGATGTGGAGACTGCCGCTTACTGCAATAAGGTAGCCTTTTTGGAAACAAGTTGAGAAGTATTCGGCTTGTTTGCCCCAAACTTCGACAGGGATAAAGTCGGTTACGGTTTGATTGTCTTTTTTATAGCTGCGGTCGATGGCGATTGTGCCTTTTGAGATTGCTGTTCCTGAGCTGAAAAATTTAAGTTCTGGGTCGGCTGTAAGCCTTCCAATTAGTGTAACTAGATTCATAGTTTTACCTCCTTATTTTTAAAAAAATATATTCTTAATCAAATGATTCTTGCTCATATGATGGCATATAGCCGAAGTCCTTTTTTAGCTCATTGCCTGTTTTGGTAAAGAATCTCTTGCGGGCAGTGTCGAATGTAAGTATTGTTTTGTAGCGGATTGAGCCTGTGATTCTGTTTTTTAGTACGAAGAGTTCGGTTTCGGGTTCTCTGCCTTCGCGTGATGCTTTTAGGACATAGTCGGCTAGATTTGGGATTTCGCTGGCTCCTGATATTTCAAAGACGTGGGGTTCTTTGTTCATCATGGAGTTTTTGTTCGAATGTGCCACCAAGACTATGACTATCTTGTATTTTTTCGCCAGTCTTTTTAGTGATTTTACGGCAATTATCTGCTTTTCATATTTGTCATTACCACTACAATCGAGTGTCATTAAGTTGTCAAGGACAAACAGTTTGACATTTTTCTTAGTCGCTAAATATTCAATTGCGTGGGAGATATTGGCCTCGTCTGCTTTTGCCTCTTTTGAATAAAAAAACAGTTTGTCATCAACCCATTGTGTTATCATTTCAAGCCCCTCATCCGAAACTTTTGCATACTTGCCCATATTACTTGTGTAATTTAGAAGATGTTGAGGATTTGCAACGGTTCTAGTGAACCAATCCATACACATTTCGTAAGTCAGCTCGCCTGAATATAAGAACGAGTTGAACCCATTACTAATAGCATTTGCAATGATTTGGTTCAAAAATGTACTCTTTCCGGCTCCAGGGCTACCTGTCAAAACAGTCAAAGTCCCAAAGTTCAGCCCATCGCCAAGCAAGGCATCAAGTCCTGCAAATCCTGTCAAAATTCCACCTCTTTGGACAGAAATAGAGACCTTGGATGCATTTACAACTAAATCTTCGGAGTTGGAATTGTCCATAATCATGGATTTAAAATCTTCTGAGAAAGTTATAAGCGACTTTTGATCCATGGATTTTATGTTTTTCGATGTAGTCGCAAGCATTTCGTGGCCGCTTCGTTTCATCGAAAAATCCTTGACGATTCTGATATAATAGCTGATGTTTGATACTGATGGAACGACTGTTACCAAGCTTGTCAAATACGCTACTCCGCCGACTTTGTCCAATTGATCGTGATTTGTTAATTCGCTCGAAAGTGTAACAGGGTCTATTTTTTCGTTACGTTCATACAATTTTTGCATATGTTTGTAGATTATTTGGTGTTGTGGGTGAAAAAAGTCGTAAACAGACAAATTAAACTGATTACCCACCGAAACCAACTCCGGCTCAATCAAAATCGCCCCCAAAATACTTTGTTCCGCACCCAAGTTGTAAAGTGCCATAAAAATCCCTCCTTAAAATTCTATAAAATCAGCAGTGTTGTAATAGCTTCTAGACGTTGAAATCTTATTTTTTAGAGCCCTTTTTGCACCATTAAATTGAGCCAAAATTCTTTTATAATGTCTTCTTAGATCACTTGCCTCTACAATTTTATCACTCCAAAATGTATTATCATCATTGGTAAAAGTCCATTCAATAACCTCTGAAACCTCGTCAAAATCACGTTTGTCTTTGTATAAAATATTTTTAAAATCTCTTACCCATTTCTTAAAATCAGGCAGAGGGAAAGTAGGATTTAACTCTTTTATAAATTTCCAAAGCAACTCACTAAGAGTAGTTTCATTATTTTCAGAATTAGAAGAATTATAAATAATATTATTTTTATTTATTTCTATCTTTTGGTCGGACTCTAGAGCACCTCGGTCAGACTCAAAAGTTCCTTCTTCGGCCTTAAATGTGTCAGTTTTTGGCTCAAAAGTGAGATTTTCGTCGTTTAAAGTGTGAGAAGTTAACTTAGATGGACTTGTTAGTGATTCAGAAATACCTTTTGGTGACTTTAATGAACCTTCTTGTGAATTAATAACACCTTGTGGTGATTTAAAAGAACTTGTAGTCGACTCGATTGCACCTTGTGGTGATTCAATTGCACTTATAGTTGATTCGATAACACCTTCTTGAAACTCTGTATTACCTTCATGTGATTCAAATGAACTTTCTTGCGACTTTAACTCACTAGATTTCACATTAAGCGAACCCGCATTCAAAATATAATCCCCAACATTATTAGACGCACTTTCTTCAACCGGCATAAGACCCGCAGAAATCTTATCAAATCCCTCAGTTGGCAGATTAAAAGAACTCGCCAAATCCTCACAATCACGATCATCATAACTCGCACAATCACGACTATCATAATTTTCACAACTCGCATTAAGATAATAATCGCCGCCGCCATTTCCGCCATAACCCAAATCATTATCACAACCAGAAAAATTCCCACAACATTTACTACAGCGACAATTTTCGCAACCGAAATTATCATCATCAAAAGCAGGACTAACAGGTGGCGGTTTTATCGCAGAAACGTTGGCAATACTACTGTTTGGAGTATTGCTGATAAGTCTTATATAGTTAGGCCCGATGGCATAATAAGTAAAAGTTCCTCTCTCGCGAACTACTGTTTTTTTGAATATTTGAGCCTTGCATAATTTTTTTAGCCTTCTATATATAGCAGTTTTTTGCAGATGTAAAATCGGCATATCCTCGCTGACTTTTTTGTGATAAATCCAGTAATACACTTCGCCATCGACGATTTTTGTGTCCATTTGTTTAGTATCTTTGAAATCGACAAACCATCTTAAAAGGTATAAATCAATCCCATCTATATTCAATTCAGACGCTACTTCTTGAGAAAATCCTTGTAAATTATATTTCATAACCACCGCTCCTAACTTTTTTAAAAATTTTTTTTGAAAATATGTATAAGACCTGAAAATGTGTCCATAATTAAGGTAAGATCAAAATAGTTCTCTGGGGAGGGATATAGCCCCAATGGTATGGGGCATAATACTATTTTGATTTTAGTGAAATAATGTTGCTCGAAAGCTCATTTATACTGTTTGTTAGGATCTCCAGCTTCGATTCTAGCCTCACCAATAGATATATCGAAACGGCCACTGGAAATCCTACGTTAGCGATTAGAGTTTCAATGATTTCCATAAATATCTCCTTTCATTCAATGTTATAAATACATAGATATGATATTTGAATTAATGATTTTAAATGCTGAAAGGGGGAAGCAACTGCTTCCCCCACCATATACTTTAAAACCACATACAAACTATCTATTCAGATAAAGTACTGTTGTCTATTCTCGCAATGTTATATACATCGTGCTTTTGCAGATTACCAAGTGCATTTGCAACATCCAAAACATTTTGGTCAGTCGCTTCTGAATCTACATAATTAAATGTCTTAGTACCAGTTATTTGCTTAGAATTTTCATCTAAGCCTTTATTTAGGTACAATTTTAATGATGATAAGTTTTTTGTAACTACAACTGCCATAAAAGTAACCTCCTTTCTTTTTTATTTAGTACCAAACCCTAGCCTACACAACAAGATCGTATTCTTGAGTTTGAGTATTTACGATTCTAGCCTCAACAGCTTCAACCAAATCATAATTATTTTTCTTAAAGATGTTCTTTTCAACAATTAAGTCCATCGCCGCTTTTATCTCGGCTTCTGTCAATGCGTCTTTTGGGTCCTCGATAGTGAAAGTAACTTCTTTACCGATAGAGTTTTTAAATACTAGTACTAATTTTTTAGATTCAGCCATGTTTGCACCTCCTTTCTTATTTGAAAACTAATTTGTTTTCTTGGTTAAATGATACTATAGAACCGTTTTCACATGCTATTAAACTATTTTATTATAATATTTTAAAGAAATAGTGTAGTGACTAATTTCTATTTAAAGAAAATTTTGAAAATTAGAATAATTAAGAATATACAATTTCTATAAAAGAGACTACTATATAAAATAAGAAAACAAGATAGGGGGAGTAAATTATGAAGGATAACAATCCAGAGAGAAGAATACCAGAAGATTTAGTACCGCTTTATAATATTGTCGGAGAGGAGAAATACAAATTGATAATTAAAGAAATGGGAGGCGGCTTATATTATATTCCGACTAAAGACGAATTAGATATAAAAGAAAGAGATAGAGGGATTTTTGAGGATTATATTATAAAAGGAATGAAAATCAACAGTGTTGCGAAAAAATGGGGGCTTAGTGCCAGCATGATAAGTAAAATTGTGGGAAAGGAACGTGATAAAAGTAAGAAAAAATAGATAGTGTTTTGAGGAAATTCTAATAAACCGAGTCAAATTAATTTTTGGCTCGGTTTTTTAATATTATTTTAAAATAAAATTGATTTAAGTACAAAAAATTGAGCAGGGGTCATATAGAAATTGATTTTTATTTAAATTATAATTATAAATGGTGTTTATAACAACAAAAGTAAATTGATCTGAAATGATAAAAAGGAGGACAGAAGAGGGGAATTTAGGGAATAAGAGAAAGATTTACTTAGACTTTTTAGAGGGAGAGATTTTATGAAGAAAATTATTAATAAGTTTCTAGCAGTTACAATGGCGCTTTTAATTGCATTATCTGTGATACCATTTTACGGGGTGAGTGTATCGCATGCTACTAAGGTTAATAATTCAAGCAATAAAAGTGCAGATAATGATGTAAAATATTTTTCAACTACAATGTATAACTTTAATAAAGGTTTATTTAATAATGCAACAGATGAGGGTAAAGGCAAATCAGAAAACAATTTCTATTTTGTAAATGAAAATACAGACTCATGGGCACAGGGAACAGGAGCGCTAAATAGAGCCAATACCTTTTTTGCATATACTTATAATGTTCTTGTACAAGGCATAGTTAAAAATAGATTAACTAATGATGGGAAATTACAATTCAACTATAAAAATGCAGGAGTTTTCGAATCGCCAGAAAAACAAATAAGCGGAAGAGAAGTCTATCAAAATGTGCAATTCCCATTTGTAAAAGATGCGAATGGATATTATGAGTTTAACAGTTCAAAAAATCACGTTCATGTTGATAAAAGTAAGAAAAATGGACAAACTTTAACTTTAGAATCTGGGAAACAAACAGTAGGAAGTGTATCATCATTCTTCCCATTCAATGCTGATGGAAATTATAGCCCAGATTATCACTTCGGTATGAATATGAGTATACCTTTTTATATCAATGAAAATGGTAAAGACGAAAATAACAATCCTATAAAATTTGAATTTTCTGGTGATGATGACGTTTGGGTATTTATCAACGGGAAATTAGTTCTTGACTTAGGTGGTATACATGGTGCTATCGACGGTAGTATAGATTTTTCAACAGGAGAAGTTAAGTACGGATTTAATAAAACGAATAATGTAAAAGTTATAAAAGCTGGACAAACAACACAAACAGATGCAGCATCAACAACATTACAAAAGCTAGGTATCGATATGGCAGAACTTGCAAAAGGTGAAAATAACCTACAAATATTCTACCTAGAACGTGGGGCTGGTGAATCAAACTGCAAAATAAAATTCAACTTACAACAAAGAGATTCATTAGAAGTTAACAAAACACTAGGATCTACAACTCCTTACACTGACAACAACTTCGAGTTCCAACTTTTAAAACAAAATCAAAACGGACAATACGAACCAGTTGGAAATAAAGCGTATACATTATATACAGCAAATAACTCAATCGAATCAAATAATTATAAAACAGACAAAAATGGTAAATTCTATCTTAAAGCTGGTCAACGTGTAAACTTTACATCAAACCAAATCGGTAAATATAAAGTTGTCGAGCTGACTGGTGGATATGAAAAAACATGGTCTGGAAGAAAAGAATCAATAGCGACAGGAAATATATCCGACAATAAAAATGCTTATGAAATACAAATAAGCGAAAATGACACAAAAACAGCAACTAGATACACTGTAAACTGCATAAACTCTGCAGATGTTACACTAAACGACGACACTATAGTATTGGACTATGGAAAAACAGTTAGACATAATGTTAGAACAAACGACAACACAAGTTCACAAAATGCGAGTGTTTACGGAATAGGTTCTGGAGATTTAGCGAAAAATGTTGAAAGTGCAACTGGATATTCAAAATTAGATACAGATGTCGATTTACACAACGGCAAAATTAAAATAGACGAAGATGGTGTTGTTGAATATACGCCAACAAGATTTATGAACAGCGTTGATAAGGCGAATTATGTTGTTTCTTATCAAGATGGAAACGGAAATCGACAAGACACTAGATATGCTTATGGTACAGTAAATGTACTTCCTGCGACTTCTGTTTATTATGAAGATGACTTTGGAACTGAGGATAATACTGATTCGACTGTTGGGATAGTTTGGACTGGAAGTTGGAAGAAAGATGGAACTAGCCAAGGTGGAAACCAAGGTTCAGAAAATAGTAAGTATGGTTGGGATGAATCATATAAGGGAGATGCTGGATATAGTAATGGTTCTGCGCATTATACAGATGAAAGAATGGCATCAGCTACATTTAGATTTACTGGAACTGAGGTAGATGTATATAGTAGAACAAATGGTAATGTTGGTAAAATAATTGCTAGACTTAAAAAAGTTGAGAAAAATTCAGATGGAAAAGAAACTATAAAGAATTTACTAACAAGATCTATTGATAATTTATCTGTATCAGGAGATTATTATCAAATACCAACATTAAACTTTGGTGATTTAGAATATGGTACGTATGAAGTTTCAATACAAGTAGTGCCTGTTGTTTCGGGAGAAAAAAGAGGTCTATATTATTTAGATGGTATTCGTGTATATAATCCATTAGGAAATGTTGATGCAAATTCAGTTGCGGGAAAAGCGTATAGTGAAGCAGGTGAATCGAACGCTCAATATATATCAGTTAGAAAAGATTTATTAGACAGTACAAAAGTTAATGATTTAGAATCAGGCATAAGCGGCTCTTTATTTATCGATAAATCAGAAAACAAAGTTGGAGATAGAACAGATGATATAGGAACATATAAAGAATATGGTCCAAAAAATGAAGTATATGTTAAAGAAAAGCAAGGTGTCGCATTCAAAATAAAAGAATACGATTCAGACAACAACAAGGTGTTTATAGGATTAAAATCACCACAAGGAAAAGATGTAAAAGTAAAAGTTACTAGCGGAGAACATATACAATATATAAACTTAAGTTCTGCAGCAGATTTATATTATGAAATTACACCAAATGAAGATGGACATGTAGTAATTCAAAACATGACAGATAATTTATTATCTATAACAAAAGTTAGAATAACTTCTAAAAATGCTACGACTATTAAAAATTCATTAATAAGTACGCCAGAATTAATGTCTTATGTTGAAAAATTTGATTCATTATCTGTGAAACAAGACAACAATAAAGATGATAGTATTGGCAAATATGATATAGATATTGAAAATCCTGAGGATAAAAATGATGCTGAAGATAAAAATGATGAGGCAGTTAAACCTGTTTCAATTTGGCAAAAAATTATAGAAAGTATTAAAATTTGGTTTGGGAAATAATTACTGGAGGAGACATAATGAAGAAGCAATATAGTAAACCGGGAATAATTATTGAAGACTTTGCTATAGCACAAAATATAGCATCAAATTGTGGAAATGCTGGTGGACATAAGCATACTCATGCATATCAAGATGTTTGCACATGGATGGTTGAAGATGTAGCTGTATTTACAGATTCAAATTTCAATTGTGAAATACCAATTATGCCAGGTGAAAGATTTGAAGATATATGCTATAACAACCCAGAGGGAGGAATCTCAATTTTTGGTTCTTAAAATAAAAGATACAAAAAATATATGGTCATGCCGGTTGCATGGCCATATTGATATATGGGAGAAATATGAATAATTACTATTTAAAAATAGCAGATATAAAAATACATGTAAAATCGCCTTTTAAAATAAATATAGGTGTAGAGAGTGAAGACTTTATTTCTTGTGATGAAGGTGAGGATATATTTTTAGAATATATCGGAGTGGAGGAACCTATTAAAATCGAAGGGACTTTATTGTATGATTATGAAATAAAGTTTTATAAAACAGATTTGGGGATTATGCACCAATTGCATCCAGCTAAAAATTATGATCCATATGCTTGGGTTATACCTGTTGATAAATATCATTATGAAGTTCAATATTTAATAAGAGAAGAAAAGTGTATAGATTATTCGAGAAATATAATAGATATTTTGAATATAGAAAATGCACTAAATAAATTTAATGGATTTATACTCCACAGTTCATTTATAAATTGGCAAAATAACGGAATCCTATTTTCCGCACCATCTGGCACAGGAAAATCGACACAAGCTGATTTATGGAACAAGCATGAAAATGCGGAAATTATAAACGGCGACAGGGCAGGAGTTAGGAATGTCGACGGTGTTTGGAGTGCGTATGGGCTGCCCGTTGCTGGTTCATCGGGTATTTATAAAAACAAAAAAGCACAAATTTCGCATATAATCGTTTTAAGACAAGGCACGGAAAACAAATTAACACGATTGTCACCGAGGGATGCATTTATAAAAATTTATAGCGAGACGACGGTCCACACTTGGGATGATGAGTTCCAAAACAACATACTAAATATGATTTCAGATTTGGTACAAAATGTGCCTGTGTATTTATACGAGTGTTTACCAGATGAGAGCGCTGTCGAATTTTTAAAAGAGCAGATAATAAAAGATAATAAATTATAAAATTAAAATAGAAAAATTATAAAGAGGTAACAGAATAAGACTAAAAAATACTTATTTATACAATTTACAAAGAGGGAAAAAATGAAACAAAGACTAATAGAACCGAGATTGACAGAATTTCTTCACAGAAAGGCATCTATTACAAGCACGCCGATAAGTGGAACATTCGAATTATCGCCATTATGCAACATGGATTGCAAAATGTGTTATATAAAAATGTCGAAAGAAAAACAAGAAAGCATCGCAAGGCTGAGAACAAAGGACGAGTGGCTTGAACTTGCTAAAGATGCGAAGGATAGGGGAATGTTATTTTTACTTTTGACTGGTGGGGAGCCGTTTTTAATGAAGGATTTTAAAGAACTTTATATCGAACTGCACAAAATGGGATTCTGTTTGTCGATAAATTCGAACGGGACGATGATTAATGAAGATGTTATAAAGTGGCTAAAACACTATCCTCCGACAAGAATCAACATAACGCTTTATGGGGCAAGTGATGAGACTTATGCAAGGCTTTGTGATAATCCAAAGGGGTTCACACAAGTTAAAGCCGCACTTGATTTATTAAAGGAAAATAATATACAAGTTAAGCTAAATTGCAGCGTTACACCTTATAATAAAGATGATTTGAGAAAAATGATGAAATTTGCACAAGATAACGACTTAATAATCCAAGCGACTTCATACATGTTCCCTCCATTGAGGAAGGATTCGACTCAAATCGGTCAAAATAACAGATTTTCGCCAAATGACGCATCGCTTTACGGAGCATATATAAGTGCATATAGCAACGGATTTGATAACTTTAAAGCATACGTAGAATCTGGCCAAATTGAATTATATGACACAGACGACGACTGCGGTGTTATTGAAGGAGATTCAATGCGTTGTCGTGCAGGGATTACAAGCTTTTGGATGACATGGGAAGGAAAGATGTTGCCTTGTGGAATGATTCCAGACGAGGGAAAAGATCCATGGGAAGTCGGATTTGATTCTGCATGGGAAAATGCGAAAAATATCGTAAAAGATATAAAATTGCCAGTTGAATGTGCAGGCTGTGGCAAAAAAGAAAGATGCAAAGCTTGTGCAGCAATGGTTTATACGGAAACGGGAAGTTATGACAAAGTTCCACAATATAGATGCGAGATGACGAATTTTTATCAAGATGCATGTAAAAGGGTGCTTTGTGAATTGGAAGATGAAATGGTACAAATTTAAAAGGTGAATTTTAAGATTTATATAAATTGGAGTGATTAGAGTGAACAAAAAAAAGAAGATAATAGGAGTTGCGGCGGTGCTTGCTGTATGCTTGGCAATAGCAATACCAGTCGGAAGAGGGAAATTTAATTTTGATGATAAGTTTAAAATAGCAGGGAATTTTAAGGCAAATAGTTCAAAAAATGATGCTGAAAACGGCGAATCAGGAGATGCTAATAATATAGATGGAAATATAGGTTCAGATTCGAGCAAAGATAGTGTTTCAGATGGAAAGAATCAAGATAGCAATAGCCCAAACGGAAATAATGATTCTGGTTCAAATATCAAGAATAATGGAACAGATCAAAATAATGTCGGAAATCAAAACAATGTCGGAGGAAATTCCAACAGTGGCAACCAAAATACAGGCGGAGTTTCAGGCGATGGTAGTATAACAGATTTCGACAATACAGGCGAAACTATAAAAGATAATTACGAGGTGAACGATGCGGATATCAAAATCCAACACATCAACTCATATTCGGGGATATTTATCGAGGATGGTTCTGATGTAGAGGTCGACAATGTCGCAGCAATACAAGTAAAAAATACATCAAAGAAGGCGTTGGAATTCGCCCAAATCCAAATTTATAACGGAGACAAAAAGCTCGTGTTTGATGTGTCATCACTTCCTGCAAATTCGTCAGCAATAATAATGGAAAAAAACAAAGCCCCATTAGACAAAAGCAAAAGTATAACTTATGGCGGAACAACAGGAGGCTACACAAATAAATTAGAAAAAGATGCGACAATCAAATACCAAAAAGTCGACAACAACGGCATAAAAGTTACAAATAAATCCAACAAAAATATACCTTGTGTGCGTATTTTCTACAAATATAAATCAAGCGAGGGATACTACATCGGCGGAATAACTTACACTGCCAAAATCAACAACCTAAAAGCTAAAGAAAGTCAAACAATCTATCCATCTCACTTCGACTCATACGGCGGCGAGATAATGATGATAAAGACTTACACAACAGCGCAATAAACAAATGCCAAACACAGGCATTTAATTAAATCGCACAAATTACATAAATCGCACAAAGAAAAATCTTTAAGCCAAAAATCTTTAACCAATGCGAAATTTATCAAAAAAAGTGCTTTATGGAGGAAATATGGAATTTAAAAAAGAATTTATACTAAGAGAAATCGTTGGAGAGGCGGTCCTTATTCCAACAGGCGCAACAGCAGCACAATTCAACGGTCTGATGTCAGTCAACGAATTGGGCAAATTTATATGGGAAAACTACGAAAAAGCATCAAACAAAGACGAACTGCTAAAATTTGTTTTGGACGAATACGAAGTCGACGAGGACGTTGCCAAAACAGACTTGGACGAGTTTTTGGCTGTGCTTAGGGAAAATGAGATTATATAGAAGTAAATTGTTAGAGCTGGACTTTGTTTTGCAGGGTTTGGCTCTTTTTTTATTGAATTTTTTATATATTAATAGAAGAAAACGATTGTGGGATATAATTGTATATAAAAAATTCATATAAATTAAGTTATAGTATTGAAAAAATTGGAAAGTGAATGTACAATAAATACTATAAAAATCGGCAATAATTGGAAAAAACAAACTTTCTTTAAGACGACAAAGGAAATTTATTTTTTATGCTAAAATTAATGCTAGATAAATAGAAAAAAATACCAAAAAGATATATAATCTTAGTGTGAGGTGGTTTTTATGAGTAAAAAAGGTTTAATTGTGGGTATATTGGTAGTTTTAGTAGCAGGGGTGGCTATCTGGAAAGTAACATCAAATAATTCATCAAATGATGTCGCAAACAATGTATCTGAAAAATCTGAAGCTAGTCAGGGAGAAGACTCTAAAAATGGACAAGCAAATAAATCTGATCAAAATGATTCCGACAAAGCTAATCAAGATAAGCAAGATTCAGATAATAGTTCCAATAATTCTAGCAAAAACGACGGAAATAACAGTGGTGGTGACAATTCAGCAATAGTAAGTAATATATCAGGTTTTACTTCTGAAAATGGAGGTAGTTCAAAATCTGGAAAAGACAATTCAAGTTCAAGCAACAATGGCAATTCAAAATCTGATAAAAATAATAATAGTAGCAATAAATCTAACACAATGTCATTACCATATACAATAGCATCAACAGGAATGAAAGTAACAAATATAGGAAAATACTCAGGAAAATTTGTAGAAAACGGAAGCGACAAAAGTGTTAGTAACGTACTTTCAATAGTAGTTACAAATACATCAAACAAAGATTTACAATATGGTGAGATTAAATTAAAAGCAGGTGGAAAAACTGCAACATTCAAGTTGACTAATATACCATCTGGAAAATCAGTTTTAGCACTTGAAGCAAACGGCATGAAATATAGTTCTGGAGCTGGTTATAAATATGCAGATGCAACATATGCGCTAACAAATATGCCAATGAACTCTAACAAAGTTAAAGTCAGCACAAGTGATTCTAAAGTAACAATCAAAAATACATCAGGAAAAGATTTAGGAACAGTTTATGTTTACTACAAAAACTTGGATAAATCAGGTGCTTACTTAGGAGGAATTACATACAGAGTTAAATTCGATAATGTTAAAAAGGGGGGAACATTATCTCAAAATACTAAGCATTTTTCAAAATCTAACAGCAAAATCGTTATGGTAGATACTGAAAAATAGTTTGTTGTCGGTAATAATTTTAAAAATACAGAGGATTTTTAATAAATAATTATTATTTTGGGGCATTTCGAGTGGATAAGTAGATTTATTGGGCGGATTAGTTTTTATTTTGGTTAGATTTTTTTGATAAATAAAAGGAGTTTGTCTAAATTAATCGAATTTAATAGACATAGGGTTATGTATTTTTAGAATTAATTATAAAAATAATTAATAAAGGGGGATTTTAAATGAAAAATCGATTGACTAAATTTTTCACCGTTTTTCTAGCAGTCGTATTGTGCATCGGTATGGCACCCGCAACAGGATCGACAGCATATGCCGCTTCTAGATGGGGTGGAAGTAGTATTTCTAGTTGGTTTGGTGGATCATCAGATAAGACTGAATCTAATGATCAGGTGCAAGAAGATACTTTAGAAGCTGGTACTCCAACAGCAGGTGATACTGCTAGTGATGATACTAGTGGTACAGTAGACGATATTAAATTAACAAAGACAGCTACATCAAATGGTACTGATGAAGATGGGAATCCATTGTTTGATATTAATTTAGGTGTACAAGGTAAAAAAGTTACTGTAGGAGCTCCAGTTGATATTACATTAGTAGTTGATTTATCAAATAGTATGACTAATAATAATAGTCAAAGTTTAGCAATTACAAAAGCTGCTGCAAAACAATTTATAGAAACTGTACTTCCTAAAAGTGGAACAAGTAATGTTAGAGTTTCTATAGTTGCTTATGGATCATATGGACATGCTTATAATTTTACAGCAGGTATATGGAATGATTTTGGTTCAACTTCTAATTCTGGATATTATACAAGTTCAAGAAGTGCTGCTTTAAGTGTAATAAATTCAGGTAAATTTAAACCAACAGGAATAAATGGTGATTCTGGTGGTACTAATACTGAAGCTGGATTTAGAACTGCCAAAGCTGTTACAGATACTAGAAATAAGGAAAAAGCAACAAGTGTAGTTGTATTTATGACAGATGGTATTCCTACATTTAGAATGGATGGAAATAGTTCAACAAGTGATGGTGCTGTAAATAAAACATCTAATGCAGAGTTTAATGAAGCTGTTTTAGCAGCAAGAGAATTAAAAGCCGCAGGAAATAGTATTTATACAGTTGGTTTATTAACTTCCTATAGAGATCCTAGCGATGAATTAACAATGGCGAATAAACTTTTAGCTGGTGAAACAACATATGGAACAGAAGAAAAAGATAATAATTCTTATAATATAAAAGATGTAGAAACAAGTGCATCATATGAGAAATATTATAGCGAGACAAGAAATATAACATATTATGATAATAGATCTAATATATGGACATTACAAAATGGAAATTATTATCCAGTTACAGTAGAACGTTCTTGGGATAATTATACTTATACTTATAATAATGGTGAAGTATTAACAACATCTTATGGAGATTATTCTATACCAAATATAACATTATATAAAAAAGATAATAATACTTCTACACAAAAAGAATACTACAGTATCGGAGCTGCATATTCAACTAAATACTATCCAATAACACAGTCTGAAGGTGCTGGGGACAAAATAAAACAAATATATACAGAAATAGCTAATACAACATTAACTTTAGCAACAGGTACAGTAGTAGATAAAATACCAGAAGGTTTTGAACTTACAGCTGAAAGTAAAGCTGAATTAATAGCTGCTGGTTATACAGTTAGTGAAGATGGAAAGACAATAACTTTTGAAGGAATTCAAGCAGGAGCAAATAAGAAAGAACTAGCATTTACAGTTAAATATACAGGTGTTAAATATGGTTCTGCATATACTAACACACAAGCAACTTATACAGGAACACTTTATGATGAATCATCATTTGGACCTTTATATTTTGAAAAACCAGTTGTAGGATTAAATCCTAAAACTACAGATGATTCATATGTACAACCTATAGGCAGTTCTATGTTAGAAGTATTAGTAAATGATCCATCATTTAATCAAAAAATAACAGATGATGGATATACAGTTAGTAAATTCACAATAGAAATAGTTAAACAACCTACAGATGCAACTGCAACAGTTGATGGAGAAAATGTAAACTTTACATCTACTAAATCAGGAACATATGAATTTACTTATATAGTAAAAGCAACAGCTACTAAAGGAGATAAAGTATTTAATTTAGTTTCTAGAGAAACTAAAGTTACAGTAGATGTTGTAGCAGCTGCAAATAAAGCATTTGTAGTTGATTTTGGTAAACCTGTAACTTATTCAGCTAATGAAGTATTCTCAACTGAAGAATTACAAAATACTATAGCTAAAAAATCAGGAACAGATAATTATGGAACATTAGCCTTAAATAAGGATAAATCTATAACTTATACATTAAATAAATTTATGGAAGGTATAGATAAATATGTATTTAATGTAAATTGTAAAGGTGTAGATTTAGATAAGACTGTATCAATTGTACCAGCATCAAGTATATATTATGAAGATAACTTCAGTGATAAAAATGGAAATACTTTGATCAATTATGGCAAAGGATGGAAAGTTTTAGGAACTGATAATATACCTGGTGTTGAAGGTGATGGAAATTTAGGATATGATTCTAAATATGATACAAGTGATTCAGAATTAGTTTATAGTGGTGGAACTATTCACTATGTACCTAAATCAAAAACATCAGTAAAAGCAAACTTTACATTTAAAGGTCAAGGAATAGATTTATATTCTTATACTAGTGGAGCTACAGGCAAATTAACATTTAGAGTTTATGATGAAAATGGAACAAGAGTATTTAATAAAACTATAAATACTAAATATAATTCAGGAGAAGCTTATCAAGTACCTGTAGTTACATTTATGGGAAAAACATCACAAACTTATAGAGTTCAGATTTTAGTACCTAAGAATGAAACATTCTATTTAGATGCATTACGTATATACAATTCAGTTACAGTAAATAAAGATGATATAGGTGGAGTAGATATTGATAATGAAGCCAATGCTAAATTTGTTTCCATAAGAGAACAAAGTTTATTATCTGATAATACTGGATTATTTACAGTCAAAGGTGATGTATTTATAGATGCATATCTTAAAAACAATGCTAAGGTAGTTGCTATACCAAAAGAAATGACTGAATATACAACTTATGGTCGTAAAACAGAAGTTGTTGTAGCACCAGGAAAAACAGTAACTCTTACTTTAAAAGATGCTAATTTATATAGTAAGGTCCAACTTGGTGCAAGAATAGATGCAGCAATACCATCAGTTATAGAAGGAGTAGATTTAAGTAAAATAGATGCTAATGGAAAAATATTAATAAATGATGAAGAAAAAGGCATTAAATCATCTACTGATATGTACTATACTGTTAAAGTTAAAGATAATGGAGAAATAAAAATAACTAATAATACAAATAAATTATTGGCTTTAACTAAGTTAAAATTAATAAAATAGTTATTTAGTATAAAAATCAGAATAATTATTTAGAAAGGGGGGAATAGTCTTGAAGAAAGAATATAAGAAACCTCTAATTAATATAGATGATTTTGAAGTGACAGAGAGAATAGCAGGAGCTTGTGCAGATACACCTGGAGCTACTATAATAACAAATTTTCATAACGCTATGTGTGTTTTAAAATGGCAAGATTTTTTTGAAGATGGTGCTTGCATAGAAGGTGATCCTGGGGATATACAGTGTCTTGATACTGTTGCAGAAACAGAAGGTTACTTCTGGTCATAAAATATAAAAATAAATCAATAAAAGGGAAAGTCATGTCGTTTGACATGACTTTTTCTCTATAAAGAGAGGTATTAATGAAAAGAACATACAATATAGCAGACATAAATTTTTGTATAGAAACTCCATTTACATATAAAGATAATGATTGTTTTAATAAATATATAGGAAAATTAAATAGTATTAAGAATATAAATATTAAACTTATAAAACAAGATGAAGCATATAAATTTGATTATCCAGTTTTATATGACAAAAACTATATAAAAATATATCAGGGGGAAAAAGGACTTATAAGAGAGTATACAGGTTTATCTAGAGGAAGATCTCATGGTTGTTTATTTGAACTTAGTGATAATAATACTTATTATGAATATCATTATTACACAAATCCATATGAAACTTTAAAAACAACATTTGACATCTTTGACAAAATAGCATTTGAATATATTTTATATAAAGAAAATACGTTTATACTACATTCTTCATATATAAAATATAAAAATAAAGCAATATTATTTTCAGCCCCATCAGGTACTGGCAAATCTACTCAAGCAGAATTATGGGAGAAATATACAGGGGCTGAAATTATTAATGGAGATAGAGTAGCCATTAATAAAAATAATGGAAAATGGTGCGCATATGGATTACCATTTGCAGGTTCATCGAGAATATATAAGAATGTAACAACTCCAATTGGTACAATTGTTATATTGAGACAAAGTAAAGAAAATTCAATTAAAAAATTAAATAAATTAGAGGCATTTAGATATATTTATAGCGAAACTACTATTAATAGTTGGCATAAAGGATATATAAACACTATAATTAACTTAATTCTAGATATGTTAGACAATGTTGATGTATATATGTTATCTTGTAGACCAGACGAAGATGCAGTAAATTTATTAAAAGGGGAAATTGAGGGGGAAATAGATGTATAATGAAGTAATAAAGCCACAAGTAACAGAATATTTGTATAGAAAAGCGTATATATCTAAAACACCATTAAGTGGTGCATTTGAAATATCACCTCTTTGCAATATGGATTGTAAGATGTGTTATGTCAGAATGTCAAAAGAAGAGATGAATAAAGTTGGAAGACAAAGAACTGTTGATGAGTGGATAGAAATAGCAGAGCAAGCCAAAGAAATGGGAACACTTTTTATATTATTAACAGGTGGAGAGCCATTTTTACAAAAAGACTTTAAAGAACTTTATATTAAGCTTTATAATATGGGATTTATTCTATCTATAAATACAAATGCAACATTAATAACTGAAAAAGAGGTTGAGTGGCTTAAAAAACATAAGCCTATGAAGGTTAATGTTACTTTGTATGGTGATTGTAATGAAACGTATGAGCGTTTGTGCAATAATCCAAAGGGATTTGATCAAGCTACGAGAGGAATAAAATTATTACAAGATGCTTCTATAAGGGTAAAGATAAATGCAAGTATGACACCTTTTAATGAGGATGATTTAGAAGGAATTTATAAATTTGGAGAAGAAAATAATTTAGTTGTACAAGCTACTAGTTATATGTATCCTCCAATTAGAAAAGATGAATCATCAGTGGGAGTTAATAATAGATTTACAGCTAAAGAGGCTGCTGATAATTATATTAAAATAAGAAAACTTAGAATGGATGAAAAGAAATTTGATTTATTTATACAAAAGTTAGAAGAGGGAATTAATACAGATGATGAGTTAATTGATGAATGTATGGATATAGAAGATGGCGAGGGTATGAAATGTAGAGCTGGCGCAAGTACTTATTGGATTAGCTGGGATGGAAAAATGATGCCTTGTGGCATGATGACTAAACCATACTATTACCCTTTTGAAATTGGATTTAAAAAGGCATGGGAGAACATCGTTAAAGACACTCAAAAAATTAGATTGCCACTGGAATGTAGTAGTTGCAAAAGGAGAGAATCCTGCAGAGTGTGTGCGGCTATGTGTTTGGCAGAGGAAGGGGATTTTAATAAAAAACCTTCTTATGTTTGTGAAATGACAGAAGAGTTGATTGAAGAGGTAAAAAGAATATCACAAACTATTAAAAAATAATTTAAGTGGAATAGGGGAGGAAACTTACATATGAAATTAAAAATGCAGTTTATATTAAGAGATATTGTTGGGGAGACTGTATTAGTGCCTATTAATGAATCAACTTCAAGTTTTAATGGATTGATAACAGTTAATGAATTGGGAAAATTTATTTGGGAAAATATCGAATCAGCTAAGGATGAAGATGAGTTATTGCAAAGAATATTAGACGAATATGAAGTTGAGAGGGATGTAGCAAAAAAAGACTTAGATGAATTTTTACAAGTATTAAAGAATCTGGATATTATATAAATAAAAGCGGGCAGAGATGTCCGTTTTTTGTTTAAAAATTTTATTTATTCATGTATATTATTCCCAAAAACGGGCAACATATCAATATAACTTACAAATTTCCTATTATTGCAATTACTGTTTTATATATACTTATAAAATGCTAAAATAAAGATATAAATATTTAAATTACTATGTTTCAATAAACAAAAGATGGGGGAATAAAATGGAATTTATAAAAAAGGTTATTAGAAAGATTAAAGACGGTATGCTCCAGGAGATGTATGAAGAGACGAAGTGGATGTATACTTATGCGAAAAAATACAAGTTTCAAATTGTATTTTACATATTTTTAGGAGTGTTGACGACTGTTATGGGGCTGGCTTCGAGTGTTGGGTCTAAGTACTTAATCGATGCTGTTACTGGCCAAGACAGTGGGAATATCGCCTTGATTGCGCTTTTTATAGTTGCGATGGGGCTTTTTAGTATTGGAATTAATGCTATTACAACTATGATTTCGGCTAGGATTAATATTAAGGTTAATAATGAAATCCAGGCTGAGGTTTTTGATAAGATTCTTGTTGCGGATTGGATTTCGATGAAGGAGTTTCATAGCGGGGATTTGTTAAACCGTCTAAATGGTGATGTTAATACTGTGGCGTCTAGTATTTTGAGCTGGATTCCTAGTTTGATTACGCGTTCTGCTCAATTTTTTGGAATTCTTGCTATTATACTTTATTATGATCCTACGATGGCGGTTATTGCGCTTGGGAGTGCGCCTGTGATGCTTATTGTTTCGAAAACTCTTATGAAAAAAATGAGAGATTATAATAAAAGAATGAGACAGGTTTCGAGTGATGTTATGTCTTTTAATGAAGAGTCTTTTCAAAATATACAGTCTATAAAGGCTTTTGATTTGGTTGGTTTGTTTAGTAAAAGATTGAGAGATGTTCAACAAAATTATAAGGATGTTTTTTTAGATTATAATAAGTTTTCTGTTTATACATCGTCTTTTATGTCTGTTGTGGGGATGTTTGTTGCTTATGCTTGTTTTGGATGGGGTGTTTACCGTCTTTGGACAGGGCATATAACTTTTGGGACTATGACTTTGTTTGTTCAGTTATCTGGCCAACTTTCTTCATCATTTAAGTCGATTGTAAGTCTTGTTCCGTCTGCGATTAGTGCGACTACTTCTGCGGGAAGAATTATGGAATTTTTCAAGATTAAAGATGAAAGTGATTTAGAGGATGATAAGGCTAAGTTAATACAAAATAATACTCAAGGTAAGGGTCTTAGTGTTGTTTTGGATGATGTTGAGTTTAGTTATAATGAAAATAAGACTGTGTTTAAACATGCTGATATAGTTGCAAATCCTGGCGAGATTGTGGCTCTTGTTGGTCCTTCTGGTGAGGGTAAGACGACTATGATTAGGTTATTATTAGGTCTTATTAATACTAAGTCTGGTAATGCGAGTATAAGGGATATTAATGGTGTTAGTTGCAAAATTTCGGCAGGAACAAGAAGATTCTTTGCATATGTACCACAGGGCAATACGATTTTTTCTGGGACTATAGCGGAGAATATGAGAATGGTGAAACAAGATGCGACTGATGCTGAGATTGTTGAGGCGTTGAAGGCTGCTTGTGCTTATGATTTTGTAAATAGATTGCCTGATAAAATTAATTCAAAAGTAGGCGAGAGGGGCGGCGGTTTTTCTGAGGGTCAGGCTCAAAGGCTTTCGATTGCTAGGGCTCTTCTTAGAAAATCACCTATATTATTGCTAGATGAGGCGACATCTGCTCTTGATGTATTTACTGAGAGACAAGTTCTTAGAAATATTATGAATATGGGTTATGCGAGAACTTGTATTGTTACGACTCATAGACCTAGTGTGCTTACGATGTGTGATAAAGTTTATAAAATTGATAGTGGGGTTGTGTGTGATATTGATGAGAAGGAAGTCAATATGCTTATAAGAGATTTTTAGAAATCCACGAGGGGGGATTAATATGGCAAAACATAAAAAACTAAAAATAACAGCAGGGGTCCTTTGTCTACTGCTAATAATAGCAATACCACTTTGCTATTACTTAATTTATATTTCGTATAACCATCTAACTGTAAATACATACGATATAAAAAGTCAAAAGATAGAGACTTCTAACGGGGAAAATCTAAAGTTTGTCGTTGTCGGCGATCTTCATGATAATACTTTTAATGATAATGATGATAAGCTAGTTCAGACTATTAAGGCTCAAAATCCAGATTTTATAATTGCTGATGGCGATATTTTAAACGATGATTCGAAAAATCCCGATATTGCTATGAGTTTTATAAAAAGACTTGTGAAGATTGCGCCTGTTTATTATGCTCTTGGGAATCATGAGCTTGAGTATATGCAAAATCAAAAGTCTGAGGATTTGTTGGATGAAATAAAATCTACTGGTGCGATTTTGTTGGAACAGAAATATAAAGATATTAAGGTTAAGGGTGTGCCTGTTCGTATTGGCGGAATGTATGGTTATGCTTTTGACCCAAATGGTAAGACTAAAAAGGCTGATATGGGCGATGGAATTTACGACTTTTTGAAGGATTTTGAAAATACTTCTAGTTATAAAATCATGATGAGCCACAGACCTGATAGTTTTATTTTTGGCGAGGCTTCTAAGGTTTGGGATATCGACTTGGTTGTGAGTTCGCATGACCATGGTGGACAAGTTGTATTTCCGTTTTTAGGCGGATTTTATGGCGGTGACCAAGGTTATTTCCCTGAATACATCCACGGTCTTTATAATAAGGATAAGATGAAGATTTTGATAAGCAGCGGACTTGGTTCGAATAAGCAAAAACTGCCTAGATTTAATAATGTGCCTGAGGTTATAGTTGTGAATTTATCTAAGTAGTTTAATAGAAGTGGTTTATTAGGAAAATTTTATTATTTGAAAATATTTTTGGATAAAAATGAATAAAAAGGCATTAAATTGGTTAATCTATATTTAACCCTTACTAATAAAGGTGATATGAACATTCATACCACCTTTTAATTTACATAAGATTTGATTAATAATTTAACTTAATATTATCATTATTTTTTAAATAGTCGTTGTCTTCTGGCATTATATCATCATATATAAAGTCATGAAGTACACCTATTGAATTTACATCATATAGCCATACCCAGCCGGCGTTTTTGTATTTTCCGCCTTTAACATGAACATCGTCAATGATTGGGAATTCGGCTTGTTTAATCTCTTGTTTTGTTACAAATGAATAAGATGTAAATGCTAAGTTTAACATCTCGCTAACTGACACATTAGTTGATACATATGGAAGTAGAGAATTTATTAGTTTTGGATATTCTGACATAGATAAGTCTTTGACACCGTTAAACATCCCAGAGATTATTTTACGTTGTCTTTGGTCTCTATAAATACCATTGTCAAGATATCTCATTCTTGCATATGCTATTGCTTGGTATCCGTTTAATGTGTGTAAACCAGCGCCTTCTATTAATTGTGGTTCATCGCCTTTATCCCCGTAAGTGCATGAATCGAATGCGCCTGGAATACCTTCATTTAGCGATTTGATTTCTCTTTGCTCTATGTTTACATCGACACCGCCTATTACGAATATTATATTCATAAGGTCGTTAAAGTCGACTTGAACAAATTTATCGATGCCTATTTCGAAGTTTTGTTCGATTGTTTTAAATAATAAGTCTTCTTTACCCCAGAAATACGCTGCATTTAATTTGCCTTTTCCGTGTCCTGGAATGTCTACGTATGTATCACGTGCAAGTGATGTTAGTTTAATATCATTATGGTTTGAGTCGATTGTTAAAATCATCATAGCATCTGATCTGTATGCTAGTTCGTTTTCGCGGCCGTCTGTACCTAGTAATAATATGTTTGTAATACCTTCGACTTTTTGATATTGTGAGTTGTAATTATCATCTACATGAGCTGAATTTATTCTAAAAAAGATATACCCTAATGTTATAAGTGGAATTAGAATAAGTAAGACTAGTAGTATTATAAATGTTTTTTTAAATGTTGAATATTCTTTGAATTTACCCAAAAATATTTGCTGGCGATAGTAATTTATCGCAGCATTTCACCTCCCTCAAAATTCTTATTAACTCCATTATAGACAAGTATCGTAATGGGTTCAATATCTAAATTAGGAATAATTTAGGGAAAATGATATAGGTTTTCATAAAATAGTAGATATTTGTAGAGGAAATATATGATATAAATTATAATAAATACAGAGGTAGGGAAACGTATTGCAAGGTTTTATGTCTTATAAAAAATATATAGTAGCTAAATAGAATGTAATACGAAAAGATAGTTATACTTGGGGGTAAAAATGGAGAAAACTAATTTTGAATTTTTAAGTTTATTAAAATCATCATTGAAAAATGAAAAATATGACGGTGAAAAAATAGATTTTGAAGATTTAGTGTATATTTATAAAATGTCTGAAATTCATCATGTTGTGCCGATGATATATAATGCGGCATATAATGAAGATTTTTTCAAAGAATGTGATGCAAATTTTCAGGCTATGTTTAAATCATCTGCTTTTAGATATATTTTTTCGCAAATTCAACGAACTAACCATTTTTTAGAGGTGTATAAAAAACTTAGTGAAAAAAATATAAAAATTTTAGTATTTAAAGGTATAATTTTTAGGAATATGTACAATAATCCAGATGATAGGATTTCTTCTGATGAAGATATTCTAATCAAAAAAGAGGATTATGAAAAAGTCAAAGAATTCTTTTTAAGTGAAGGGTTTGAATTTATCGACAAAGGAGAAGAATGTGCATATTTTTCGAAAAGCACTGGTCTATGCATCGAAGTGAGCACAAGTCTTTTTTCTCATGAATCAAAAGCGTATGGACATTTAAATAAGTTATTTGAAGACGTATTTGAAAAAAGTATAAAAATAAATATCGATAAAATCGATATACTAACATTATCACACGAACAACACCTTATATATATAGTGTTTCATAATATGAAACATTTTTTAACTGGGGGATTCGGAATTAGACAAGTTGCGGATTTCTCAAAATACATTGAAACTTATGGAGAATATATAAATTGGGAAAAGTTTTGGTCTGATTTAAAAGACTTAAACTACGACACCTTTGCACTCAATTTAATCGAAATAAGTTTAAAATACTTAGGCTTTAATGACGATAAAATAACTTACCCTGACAATATTACAAGCTTTGATGAATTAAAAAATTCTCAAAAATATTACATTAACAGTGAATCACTTATAAACGACATATTAGATGCTGGGGTGTTTGGGGCCAGCACAATGGACAGAAAACATACTGCTCTTATGACGCTTGATGCAGTTGAAGATAAGAAAAAATCAAACCGATTAAAAGCAGTATTCCCAAACGTAAATTATTTAAAAGACAACTATACATACTTACAAAAATACCCAATACTACTTCCGGTAGCTTGGGGGCAAAGAATTTTATCTTACTTAAAGAAAAACAAAACAAGTTCATATATAAATACTATGGAGTTGGGAAAACAGAGAATAGAATTATTAAAAGAATATAAAATCATAAAATAGGTTATAAATTTTAAACTAAAAAAGTATATATATAAAATTAAAAACGTAAATGTAAAAGAAAAATAGGGTTAAAATCAAACTTAAGAAAAATGTAATGTTGTTGTAAGTTGAAAATATGCAAGAAATATGGTATTTTTAATCTATATTTTGACTATAATAAAGAGGGAAGAGGTAAAATATAGTATGGATAAATATATCAGTAATAAAATAAAAAATATATCGCTATTTATGACTTTTTTTGTAGTTATACTACATTCAAACAACTTAGAAAAATCAAACGTAGTAAATTTAAACTCTGTAGTACAGAACTTTATAGGACAAGGTATAGTTAGGGTAGCTGTTCCTATATTCTTCCTAATATCAGGATATTTATTTTTCTACAACTTCGTTCCAAGTATGGAAAAATGGAAGTATAAATTTAAAAGCAGATTCCACAGCTTATTTATACCATATGTAATTTGGTGTACTGGATGGCTAATAATTTTATACTTAGTTGAATTACTACCAATTGGAAGGGCATTATTCTCTGATAGAATAGTATCAGATTATACATTAAAGGAATTATTCGTAAATACATATGTATATCCGCTTCCATATCAATTTTGGTATATAAGATCACTTATGTTAGATGTTATCTTAACACCAGTATTCTACTATATAATTAAATCATTAGGAAAAAAATCACTTCCTATATTAGTAATAGTATGGTTCTTATATCCAATATCAGAAATGTTCGGTGGCTTATGGTTTTTACAAATATTCAATTACCCATTCACATTATTTGGAATAGGTGCTGCTTTTGCGATACACAATATAGATTTACATTTTAAATCTATAAAACCAAAACAGGTAACACTAATCGGTATACTATATCTACTTGCATGTGTAATTAGAACAGTTCTTATGTATACTGAATTACCATTATTAGATTTAGCAGAAAATCTTGTAATCTTATTTGGTGTTCCATTTATATGGTTATTCTACGACAGAATGAAAAGTATAAAAAATAAAAAAATCAAGATCGCCAAATACGGAATCTTTATATATTTCTTCCATATACCATTCCAATCTATCCTTAAAAAGGTTTGGTTTATGGTTATGCCACTTAGTGAAATAAGCAGTTTAATAATCTTCTTCGTGGCGCCAATAATAACTATAACAGTATGTGTATTAGTGGCGATGTTCTTAAGAAGATATATGAATAGATTCTACATGATATTAAGTGGAGGAAGATAACACAACTATGGTATTTCATTTCAATTATGATTTGAAATACCATTATTATTATAAAGAATATATTTATAAAAATAATATAAAGAATATATTTATAAAAATAATTTTAAAGTGATTAGGGGTGATTGAGTGAAAAAGTTTTTTACTATTCTTATAGTTTTAGTGGCTATCTTTTTATTTAGATCAGAGATAAAAGATGCTGGAGATAAATTATCGAACTATATCCAAATTAACATATTAAATAAATATGAAAATAATCAAGGCGATGAAGAAAATAATTTAGATAATATGGAAAATAATTATAGCGATTCGGGTATAGAAGATGAGAATAATGGAAATAATAGTAATGTATCAAATGGAAGTTATATAAACTACGAAAATTATAAAAATATAAGACTAGGACAAAGTGTAAAAGATATAAAATCAAAATTAGGTGAACCTAATAAAATAGAAAAAAGCGAATATGGATTTGACTGGTATGTTTATAACAGTGATTACAGTAAATTTTGCATGGTAGGAATACTACAAAACAAAGTAGTAGCCCTTTTTAGCAATACTATGGATTCATGTGAAAGCAATATAAAATTAGGAACTACTGAATCACAAGTTCTAAAAAACTATAAACCTCTAGAATATAGATTAAAGGGAAATGTAAGATATATAATAAATGAAGATTATTATAGTGTAATAAAAACAAAAACATGCTATATAACTGCATTTTATGATTCTTTTGATGGTAATAAAGTAGTGGGAATACAAATTATATCAAAAAAAGTTGAAGAAAATATGGATGGGATTTATTCAACAGATTCATCTATATGTGGTGATTTTGAAAATGTAAATAGATATTTAATTAATAGTGAGAGATTTAATAAAAATTTAAATACTCTTTCATATGATGAAAATGCAACTTTATGTGCTCGTTCTCATAGCAAAGATATGAGGGATAATGATTATTTTGCCCACAACAACCTAAAAAATCAAACACCTTTTGATAGGATGTCATCATATAATATAAATTATATGGCTGCAGCGGAAAATATAGCAGGTGGTCAAACTAGTGGGATATTTGCTCATTATGCTCTTATGAATTCGAAAGGGCATAGAGTCAATATTTTGGGTGACTATAAATATATAGGTGTTGGAGTAGTTTTTGGTGGAAGCTTAAGCATGTATTTGACTCAAAATTTTTATAAATAATAATTTGTATAGAAATTTTTTAATATAGTTTTCTGAATCAATAAAAATAAAACCTTAATATTAGATATTGACATAATTTTTTTTGTATGATAATATAAAGTGAAATTAAGTAGACCAGATAATCGCGGGCAGCGTAAGCTGCGTGAGGAAAGTCGGAGCTCCATAGAGCAGGGTGCTAGGTAACGCCTAGTGGGAGTGATCCTAAGGAAAGTGCAACAGAAAAGAACCGCCACTTTTGTGGTAAGGATGAAAAGGCGAGGTAAGAGCTCACCGTCAGCTAGGTGACTAGCTGAGCCGTGTAAACCCCACCTGGAGCAAGGCCAAGATAGGGCATAAGGGATGTTGCTCGCATCCTCCGGTAGGTAGGCCGCTTGAACTTATTGGTGACAATAAGTCTAGAAAGATGATTATCTAATACAGAACTCCGCTTATAGATTTGCTTAATTAAACATGTAACTAGAAACTGCAATTATATTAATTGCAGTTTTTTTGTATTCAAATTTATGTATTAAAATGGGAAAAAATAAAAAAATTAACAATAAAATTACCGATAAAGCTTGATAATATCCTATAAAAGTAGTAAATTTTTATTAGACATATAAGTAAATTTTGTTGGCATAAATAAAGGATTAATTTAAGCGAAGTACTAAGTTGGATAAAATATTGGATTCAATAGGGGAGGAAAAAATGAAATCAATAGATAAAGTAATATTAGGAGGAGTAGTTGTAGCATCTACTATAGGTATAAATTATAATATCGCTTCAGCAGACATTGTATCGCAAGAAATATATACTACGACTAACCGACTGAATATGAGAAAAGGACCATCGACTGATTATACTTTAGTTGGAACTTTAGATAAGGGAGTAAAAGTTAAAGCTATAGAAAAATCAAGTGATGGTAAATGGTTGAAAATAAATTACAATTCTCAAAATGTATGGGTTAATTTTGCATATCTACAAAAAGACAAATCATCAAATAATGATATAAAATTGGATTCTCAATATGAAACTACAGCAAATGTTAATATGAGAAAAGGACCATCAACTGATTATACCAAAATAATAATTGTGCCAGCGCAAACAAAAATAACACCTATAAAATCATCAAGTGATGGAAAATGGGTGCAAATTAATTATAAAAATGTAACTGGTTGGATAAGTGCTCAATATATAAAAACTGTAAGCACAACTCAAACTCCGACTCAACCGAATAAAGTTGAAGTTGGCAAAAAATATAAAACAACTGAATATGTAAGGGCTAGAAAAGGACCAGGAACTTCATATGATGTTGCGACAGTTTTACCAAAGGGAACTCAAGTTGTACCTGTTGAAATTTTAAAATCAGGATATTGGGCTATGTTCAAATACAATAATCAATATATGTATGTTTGTACAGATTATTTAGAAGCAGACAATCAAAGCACAACACCGACAGAACCGGAAAAACCTATTACCGGAAAGGATTATTACACTACTGCAAACCTTAATGTCAGGGATGGGGCGAGCACTGCTAGCAGTAAAATAGGAAAAATTCCAAATGGAACAAAGGTTTCTGTTGTAGATTTTAATTCAAATAAAACTTGGGCAAAAGTTGTGTATAACAATAAAACTGGATGGGTTTCTGCACAATATTTAAGCACGAAATCACAAGAACCAGAACAAAAAGAGGACACTTATTGGACTGGAACTACTACTCAAAATTTAAATATGAGAAAAGGTCCATCTACAGATTACTCTATTATAATCACAATACCAAAAAATTCAGATGTTAAGATATATGAGACAAAATCAGGCTGGGCAAAAATTAAATATAAATCATATGAAGGGTATTGTTCAGCATCATTTATAAAATAGAATTAAGCATAAATAAGATTAAAAGCATAAATTAGTTTTCTATAAAATCAAAATTAATATTATAAAAAGAAAAATATATTATTAAAGGGGCAGTTATAGAAAGTAGTTTAATACTTAATGAAACGCCCCTTTTATAATTGAGGGGGAGAAAAAATGAATATTTTAGTAACAGGAGGAGCTGGCTATATTGGAAGCCACACTTCAATTGAATTAATTAATGCAGGGTATGAGGTAATTATTGTCGATAATTTATGCAATAGTAACTTTATTGTTGTAGATAGAATACAAGAAATTACAGGCAAAAAGGTTAAATTTTATAAAATAGATGCTACAAATAAAGAAGAACTTAAGAAAGTATTTGTAGAAAATAAAATAGATGCCGTAATTCATTTTGCAGCACTTAAAGCAGTCGGGGAGTCTGTTGAAAAGCCACTTGAATATTACAGCAATAACTTGATAAATACCATAAATGTTTGGGAACTTATGAAGGAGTTTAATGTGGACAAGTTTGTATTTAGTTCATCAGCGACTGTTTATGGAAGTCCAAAAACGTGTCCTATAAAAGAGGATTTTCCTCTTTCAACAACGAATCCTTATGGAAGTACTAAGCTTATGATAGAAAATATGCTTAGGGACATTTGTAAAGCAGATAAGGATTTTAACGTTGCAATACTTAGGTATTTTAACCCAATAGGAGCACATGAGAGTGGAAAAATAGGGGAGGAACCAAACGGAATTCCTAATAATTTAATGCCTTATATCACAAAAGTCGCTGTTGGAAAATTAAAAGAGCTAAGCGTTTTTGGAAATGATTACGATACTCATGATGGAACAGGTGTGAGAGATTATATCCATGTTGTCGATTTGGCGATTGGACATGTTAAAGCTCTTGAAAAATTAAATCAAAAACCTGGACTAGTTACATATAATCTTGGAACAGGTACTGGCTATAGCGTTCTTGATTTAGTGAAATCTTTTGAAAAAGCTAGTGGTGTAAAAGTACCATACAAGATAGTAGACAGAAGGGCTGGCGATATTGCAATGTGCTATGCTGACCCTTCAAAAGCAAAGGAAGAATTAGGTTGGGTCGCAAAATACGACATAGATAAGATGTGTAAAGATTCTTGGAATTGGCAAAGTAAGAACCCAAATGGTTATAATTTAGAAGAAAAAATTCTTGAAACTGTAAAATAACTTAACTTGTGTAATAAATATATAAAATTTTGTTAAAAAAACTTTATATTTACGTAATATAAATTTGGCTAAAAGTATGTTATATATAGTATATGATGAGATTTTTAGTCAAATTTATTTTTAGTCATGAAAAGAGTGATTATTTGGGAGGAAAAACTTGGAATATTTAAGAATTTTAATTTTATCTATGATTCCAGTCACGGAACTTCGAGGTGCGATACCAATTGGGATTGCCCTGGATTTGAATCCTATAGGAGTTTACATAGCAAGTGTATTGGGCTCAACATTAGTTTCAGTGCCTTTGGTACTGACTTATAGACATATTGTGCAGTTTATGCGAGATAAAAAAATATTAACTAAATTATTGAATAAAATCGATCAAAAAATAGAAAATAGCATGAAGAAAATGAAGGCAGCATCTTTTTTAGGTATAATATTATTTGTAGGAATTCCGCTGCCGACAACGGGTACATGGACAGCATCAGCGATTGCATCAATTCTTAGAATGAGGATAGTTGAGGCTTTTGCGGGAGTTTTTATTGGAAATTGTATGGCGGGAATTATCGTACTTTTAATTTCATACCATATAATATAATATATGTTAATATGTTAATTAATTTTCATATTACAAAATTTAAAAAGTAACATAAAATGACAAATTAAGTCAAAATTTTGTTACAATTTTTTAAACTATTTTTTTGAAAAAAATATGGGAATTTTTAAAAAATATGCTAATATATTAATGTAGAAAGGGGGGAAAGAGTATGAAGAATATTTTTAAAAAGACTTTTATTGTGCTTTTATCAGCAATCATTATATTTGCAGGAACTGCACCAGTTAGTAATGCAGCATCTAAACACATGATAATTGTCAACACTAAGAAAAACACATTAAATTACTATGTAAATTATACTCTAGTAAAGAAGTTTAGATGTGCTACAGGAAAAGCTAGTACACCAACTCCACAACGTAAAACAACTATTGTAAATAAAATAAAAAATAGACCGTATTACAAAACTGGTATACCAGGAGGAGATCCAAGAAATCCTCTAGGAAAAAGATGGATGGGTCTAAATATAGATGGAACACAAGGAAGTACTTACGGTATACATGGAAATAATAATGAAAAATCTATAGGTAAAAATGTAAGTCACGGATGTATAAGAATGCACAATAGCGAGGTTGAATGGCTATTTGACCAAGTTCCACTAGGAACAGTCGTTTTAATAAAAAATACATCAAATTCAGATAACTATATAGCTAATTACTACAATGTAAAATTATTACAAAGTGGTTGGTTCACTGAAAACAAAAAAACATATTATAGAAAATCTAATGGCCAATTAGCTAAAGGATGGACTACAATATCTGGTAAAACTTACTATTTCGGCAAATCAAAAGGTCAATTATACACTGGATGGGCTACAATAGGTGGAAATAAATATTATTTAGGCACTGATGGAGCTAGACGTACAGGATGGCAAACAATAGGCGAAAATAAATATTATTTCAATTCTAAAGGTGTAATGACTAAAGGATGGGCTACAATAGACGGTAATAAATACCATTTTGGAAAGATATCAGGTAAATTAGCTACTGGATGGACTACAATAAGTGGCAAGAAATATTACTTCGGTACAGATGGCGTGAAACAAACTGGATGGATTACAGTAGGCAGTAATAAATACTATCTAGGAACTGACGGTGTAAGACGCACTGGTTGGAGAACAATAGATGGAAATAGATATTACTTTGGTAAATCATCAGGTCAATTATACACTGGTTGGGCTACAATAGGTGGTAAAAAATACTACTTAGGAACTGATGGCGTTATGGTTACTGGAAAACAAACAATAAATGGTGTTGTTTATGAATTTGGCAAAGACGGAGTACTAAAAGGAAAAGTCGAAGAGCAAGATAAAGAACCTGACAAACAACCAGAAAATGACCAAACTACAAAAGATAATAAATCAGACAATGAAGATAATACAAAATCTAATTTAGAAAACAATAATGTTGAACAAGATACTCAAGTATTAGAAAATATTAAATAATTATTAGAGTTTCTTAGGTTAAGAAACTGATTTATTTAGATAAAAATACTGCTTTCAATGAGGAATTAAACTCCTCTTTGGAGGCAGTATTTTTTGATTGTAAGTAAATTGTAATATTTTTGTATAGTTTATTTGATTGAATATTGATTTTTGTTAGTCTATAATAAATGAGGTAACACGAACTATTTTAATATATTGATTATTAATGTAAGACAATTATAATTTAAGGGGGAGATATTTTGAAGAGATTAAATTCAATATTCAAAATGGACAAAAAGAATAGGCATCAAATTTTATTATGGCTAATTGGAGGATTAATTTTAACATTTGCAACTGAAATTTTTCTTAGAGGAAGTATTAAAGAAGTAGTTTCATGGGTAAAGGAAACACCAGGGGTTATGCTAGCTAATTACCTTTTAATACTTATGCTTACATCTATATTTTTCTTGGCAAAAAGAAAATATATGGTATACTTCATTAGTTTTGTGGTAATACTAGGAGTGTCGATAACTACTTTTTTCCTTATGAAAGTTAGGGGGACTCCGCTTACATTCTCTGATTTATATTCTATTGGTGAGGCTATGGAAATAGCAGATAAGTATATAAATCCAACTATTATAATAATAGGTATAGTATGCATAGCGTTTTTGGTTGTTTTTTGTGTATTTCTATATAAATTAGATGGCGATACAAAGAGATTTAAATTAATAAACTTTGTACTTGTTTTTGTTGTGAGTGCAGTATTTTTTACTACAGTAAAATCTCAACAAGCCAAAAATATAATGGTATATAAAAGATGGGATATTCCAGCATCCTATAAATGCAATGGTTTGACATATTCAACTGTAGAATCATGCTTAAAATACATAAGAACTAAACCAAATGATTACTCACAATCAAAAATAGCTAAAATTAAAGAAAAGGTCGATAAAGCAGAAGCTAATGACAATAGAAAATTAAACAAAAATAAACCTAACGTACTATTTGTTCAATTAGAAGCGTTTATGGACCCAGAAACAATAAAAGGTGTAAAATATAGCGAAGATCCAATACCAAATTTCAGGAAATTAACTAAACTTTACACAAGCGGTATGGCCAATGTTCCAACAACAGGAGGAGGTACTGTTAGAACTGAGTTTGAAGTTATGACAGGAAACAATATCGACTATCTTACTCCAGGAGAAATACCATACAGCACAATTTTAAAAAGCAAATATTATAATTCGGTAGCAACAACACTTAGTTCACAAGGTTATGAAACTCATGCTGTGCATAATTTCCAGGGAAATTTCTATGGTAGAAACAACGCCTATGGAAAATTAGGATTTGGAGATTTCACATCACAAGAATATATGAGTGGCTATGAATTAAACGAAAGAAACTGGATAAAAGATAAAATACTAACTAAATATATAAAAAAAGCATTAGACTCAACAGAAGGTTCTGATTTAGTATACACAGTAACTGTACAAGGACACAGTAGTTATCCAACAGATGCGGAAAATTACGATTTTCCAATAAAAGTAAGTGGTAGTTTAGATCAAGAGATACTAAATCAATTATATTACTATGCTAATCAAATTAAAGGAACTGATGATTTTATTGGGGATTTAGTGAATATGGTTGACAAAATGGATGAAGATACAATAGTATTATTCTATTCTGACCATATGCCAAACTTAAAATTATTTACTGACGATAATTTTTATCTAGATAAATTCAAGGCTCCATATGCATTTTATGCTAATTATGACATAGAAAAATATGACATAGGTAAAATAGAATCTTACGAATTAAGCTCTTTAATGTTTAAAGAGGCTGGACTAAAATACGGTCCAATGGAAAGATTTAATACATATATGAAAAATGATAAAGACTTTGCAAAGATGCAAGATTTAATAGAATACGATGTATTGTTTGGAAAATCATACTATATAAGTGATGATGAAAAACCAAAGAAAAATAAAATCAAAATGGGTATCGACAATGTTTGTGTAAGTAGAATAGAACATAAAGACAACAAGATACTTATACATGGCGAAAATTTCACTACAAATAGTAGGGTTTATTTAAATGATAGTCCTGTAAGCAAAAGATTTATAAATGAAAATACTTTAGAAGTTGATGAAATAGATAACTTAGAAAGAGTATCTGTTAAACAAATAGGACGTAATAGTGTAGTGCTTAGCTCTAGTGATGACTTTGACTACAATTCATTAAATGCAAGTAAATAAGATAAGTTGGGGGTATAAAGCACTTTTGTGTATTTATACCCCTAAATTAATAACATATAGAAAATAAACGAAAAAGGGAGATGAATTAAATGTCGAGGACTGCTAAGAACGCCGTTATAATTATGGTGGCAACTTTACTGTCTAGAGTATTGGGATTTTTGCGTGAAACAATTTTAGCAAATTTCTATGGAACTAGCATGGTAGCTGATGTTTTTGTACTAACATTTAATATACCAGGGCTAATTATATCAATTGTAGGATCAGTAATATATATGATGTACATACCTATGTATTACGACACGAGGGACCGATTGGGTGAGGATGAAGCTCTTAAGTTCACAAATAATATTTTAAATATTTTATCAGTATTTTCAATAATAGTATCTATATTGGGAATAATTTTTGCAGGAGAAATAATAAAAATATTTGCAATCGGATTTACAGGTGAAAAATTTAACCTTGCAGTTCAATTCTTGCGAATTATGATGTTTGGAGTTTTATTCTTATCTCTAAACAAAATACAATCATCTTTCCTACAAGTAAAGGAAAGTTATCTGCCAGCATCTATAGTTGGTGTAGTTTATAATATAGTAATAATAATTGCGATATTTATAAGTGTAAAATTAGGAAGCTACTATTTAGCTATAGGAGCTCTTGTGGGGCTTTTTATACAAGTGCTTTTATTACTTCCATGCATGTATAAAAGAGGTTATAGATATAGCTTTTATATGAACATAAAAGATGAATCAATCATTAAGATGATAAAATTGAGTATACCTATGATGATGGGTGTTGCGATGAGTCAGCTAAATGTATATGTCGATAAAGCACTTGCAAGTACTTTAGGAGATGGTAAATTAGCCGCACTTAACTATGCATCACGTCTAAATGACTTTGTGGTTGCGCTTTTTGTAACATCTTTAATTACAGTTATTTATCCAAAATTATCTCAATTTGTAAATAATAAAGACACAATAAATTTTAAAAAGATAATTGTAAAATCAAGTAACTGCATCATCTTAGTCGTTGTACCTATAGTCTTAGGTGCGATAATTTTAGCTGAACCAATAGTAAGAGTCTTATTAGAAAGAGGTAGTTTCAGCGCCGAATCTACAGCTATGACTTCTAATGCATTAAAATTATACGCAATAGGTATAATCGGGTATGCAGTAAAAGAGATTTTAAGTAGAGGATTTTATTCACTTGGGGATACAAAAACACCTATGATAAATTCATCTATCTCTGTAATAATAAACATAATACTAGATTTAATATTCATAAAACCATTTAGTTATATGGGGCTTGCGATGGCAACTAGTATTTCATATATGGTAACTGTGGTACTTATGTTTTTCAGCCTTAGAAAAAAAGTCGGCTCATTTAATGGAAGTGCAGTTGTATCGACATTTTTAAGATCATTAATAGGGGCAATTGTGATGTCTATAGTCGTTATATTAATTTATAACAACTTAGTTGCTGTTTTAGGTTTATCTTTTATAGGCGAATGTACATCATTAGCTGCAGCTATTTTAGGTGGAATAATAGTATATATAATTTGTATGAAGATATTAAAAGTTGAAGAAATGAAATTAGTTGAAGATAGCGTAAAAAACTTTTTTAAAAGATAAAAACTTAAAATATAAGTATGTTGAAGTATAAGTAGCTGAAAATAAAAAGTTTAAAAATAAGAATTAAAAAGCTTAAATGCAATTTGAAAAAACACAAAAAATGTCCAAAAACTTGGAAAATTAGTCGTGTATGTAAATTTATTAAAAAATAAAAGGAATTTACTTAAATTTATATTAAAAATCTAATAAAAATGTTTTTCACCTTAAATTAAAAAGTAAAAAAACTAATTCTTAAAAATTTGTTTTCAAAAAAAAATCTAAAGATAAGGTATAAAAAATCAACTTGCTGGTAAAAAATATCGAATTATGCTAGAATGATTAGGAAATACAAATTTTAGAAATTAGGGGGTGAGTGTCAAACATCATGTTTACTGAAAAGAAAACAAAATCGACACTATCAAAAGCATTAGCATTAGGGATGGTTGCAACTTCAGTATCATTTGGAGCACAAACTGCAACTGCAGACGCAGCAAAAATTGAAAATACGAATACAACTTCAACATATAAAACTCAAACATCAAAAACTGGAATAGTTACAGCATATGCCTTAAACATAAGAAAAGGGCCATCAACTTCTTATGAAAGAATAGGTTCTTTAGCTGAAGGACAAAAGGTTACTGTTACTAGTACTGCTAGCAATGGCTGGTACAAAATAAAAACTTCATCTGGAAAAGTTGGATACGTAAGTCCAAAATACTTAAAAGTATCAACAACTGAAGCAGATAAAGATGATAAAGATGATAATGAAAATACTCATAAGGGAACTTATGTAGTAAAAACTTATTCAAAAATATCAAAAGTTGGTAGAGTTTCTGTAAGTTCATTAAACCTTAGAACAGGTCCATCTACTTCTTATTCTAAAAAGGGAAGCCTTCACAAAGGATATGTAGTAGGTATAGTAAAACAATACAGCAACGGTTGGTACCAAGTTAAATTAAAAGGTGGTAAAAAAGGATGTGTTGATGGTTCTTATTTAAAAATAACTTCAGGAACATCTTCTGATTTAAAAAATGGAAGTTCATTATCAACTGGAAAAGAAGATAACAACGACGGTACTGTTTCAAGTTCAAGAGTACAAGCTGTAATAAATATGGTAAAAAGACAAGTTGGTAAACCATATGTTTACGGTGCAGCTGGGCCAAATTCTTTTGACTGTTCAGGTCTTACATATTATTGCTATAAAAATGCGGCTGGAATAACTCTTAATAGATCTTCAGCAGCACAAGCATCAAATGGAAGATATGTTAGCAAAAGTGAATTAAAACCAGGAGACTTAATATTCTTCAATAGTGGAACAAACCGTATCCGCCATGTTGGTATGTACGTTGGAAATGGACAATTTATCCATGCTCCAAGTCCAGGAAAAAGTGTAAAATATGAAAACTTATATTCTTCATACTATGTAAAAGGATATGTTACAGCTAGAAGAATAATAGGATAATAATTGAAAATCTAAAATCGAAATAAAGATCACATGTATCGGTTTTTATAAAGAAGTCTTTATTCTAAACACCTTTCATAAGGTAGACTTCTTTGAAACGCATTAACGGAAATTATATTTATCTATAATCTAAAATTGATTATAATTTCCTATGCGTTATAAAAAAATCGTAATTTCATGTGGTCTTTTTTTGCTCTAAAAAGAATATACATACTTTATTCTTCATAAAATTTACTATTAGACAAGAAATTGGAGGAAATTGGTATGATTAATATTGCGGGGAAATTAATAAGTAATAAAGTGAATAATATCAGATTCTTTTTGAATTATCCTAAGATAGATATAGAAGAAGAGAATGATCATGTTCAGAAATTTGTGGAACTTGTAAATAAATCTATAAAAAATGAGGTCGATATTTTTGAGGAGATAGTAATAAATACTTATTTTGAGGAGAATATTATAGGAAATGTAAACGCAATATCTGAGTTTCAAATCGCATTTAACCGAGGAAATATAATCAGTATGCCGATGGAGTTTACACAAATTATTGGACTTACTGATATTAGCCATATATACAGCTACAATTACGATTTTAATTTGATGAAAAAAATCACACTAAATGATATTTTTAAGCAAGATATAGACTTTGAAAAAATTATCGAAAGCTATGTAATGGAAGAGATTTATGAGATATTAGATAATTATAAAAGCAATATGACTTATGGTGTATACGAGCTTATGATGGAGGCGATTTATATATGTGATGATCCAGTTTTTTATTTTAATGGTAGGGAACTGGTTATTTGTATATCTAGTTTTGAGCTTACAAGCCAGGTCGACAATTTGATTGAATTTCCGATATCTTTTAAGAAGATAAAAAATATTTTGAGCGATTATGCGCTTAGAAATATTTATTTGTACTAGATTTTAATTTATTGTGTGAAAAATATAATTGTAGAGAGAAAATATACTTATAAAATTGGAGGTAATTTATGGGAAAATTTATAAAGTATAATAGAGAGGAAGCTACCAAGTATGCTACAAAGTGGGCATTATCAAGGAATCCAGCTTATAAAGATTATGAAAAATGGGGCGGAGATTGTACAAATTATGTGTCTCAATGTGTACATGCTGGAGGTATACCTTTTGACCACGAAGGCAATAATATATTAAAACAATGGTATTGGTATAGCGATATGAACAGAACCCCTAGCTGGACGGGGGCTGAGCCTTTTTATAAATATTTAATTGGAAATAATACAGACGACACACAAAATTTTGGAGTTTATGCAAAAGAAGTAGCTTATAATGAATTGGAACTTGGTGATATTGTTCAACTTATATACGAAAATGATTTGGCATATCACAATATGATAATAACAGACGTTATTTTAGAAGGAAATTATTTAATCGACTATTTAATTTGTCAACATACTTATGATTTATTAAATTATCCACTTAGTATGAAACAGGGCGAAAAAAGATACATAAAAATTTTAGGATATTATGAATCATAATGGATTAAAATGTTAATAATATTTGAAAAAAGCCTTTCTTAATGATAAAATTACTGTATAACATATAGAAAATTATGCTTATTTTAAAAGTTTATATTAAGATAATTTAAACCATAATAAAATGAGAAAGGTGAATTCGGTGACTAAGAAAAAAACAGGTAATACAACAAATAAAGAGGGTAAAAAAACTACACAAACTAGAAAAAAACAAAGCACAACTACGAGAAGTAGAGAATCACAAAGCAGAAACACTATAACTAGTACTCAAAATAAAAATACTAAAAGTGGAAATACACAAACTAGGACAGCAAAAAGAAGTAGTGGGCGTAAAAAATTAAAAAAGAAAAAAGGATTACATAGAAAAAAGACATCATTGAGAACTAGAAGATTAATTGCATTGGTATGCACGATTTTAATACTAATAGTAGTAGGATTTATAGGCAAAAAGACTGTAAGTTTTGTAAGCAGTATTTGGCCTAATATAGAGTCAGTAAAAAATTCTCTTACTGGTGGAAAAATCGACAAAACAAATGTAGACACTAGTGATCAATACGACATAAATGACGAAAAACAACCAACTCTAGAAGCAAAACACAACATATTTATAGATGTCGGTTGTGGTGGTAATGAAACTGGATACGTCACAAAAGACAATGTAAAAGAAAAAGATTTAGATTTAGAAATAGCGAAATTAGTAGCAAAGCAATTATCAAAATACGACGATGTAAATGTAATATTATCAAGACAAGAAGACGTATATATGAGTGCTGATGAAAGAAAATCTTTAGCAGAAAATCAAAATGCAGAACTTTTTGTATCTATACATATGGCTGGTGAAAACACTGGAAAAGCTGATGGAGTTGAGACTATATACTATAAAGGTTCACAAAATGGTTCTTATGATTTTGCAAGTCTTATGCAAACTTCTATAATGGCTTTTATAAAGGCCGAAAATAGAGGGACAAGTGCATATGAAATGAGTGTATTAAAGGACAACTCTATGCCTTCTATATACATTCAATGCGGTTTCCTTAGTAATTCTGCAGAAAAGAAAAAACTAACAGATAAAGAATACCAGCAAGAATTAGCAAAAGGGATAGCACAAGGAATACTGAGTTACATAGATGCTAAAAAATAAAAAAGGAAGTGCTTATTATGGATAATTTAGAAGTAAAGAAAATTTTAATTGAAGAATCTTTGAGAAAAAGTCAGATGTCACAGATTTTTGATGTTGTTTCAAATGATAAAATGGTATTTTTCAGATCGTTACAACAATATAAAAACAACAAATTATTGTTGGGAATAATATTAGATGAATCTGCTTACACAACTATAACAATTTTCTTTGGAAAAGTTATAGATGAATCTAAAAAAGACATAATAATAAAATTAATAAATGAATTAAATGGATTACATAATGTAGAAAAATTTGTTTTAAACAGAAATGATGAACTTTTAGTTCAAGTACCATATGTGGCTTTATCACAAGATTTTAATGGAGATATAGCTCTAGATTTATTAAAAACACTTTACCATATGCTAACTAACAATGCATACGATAAATTCGAAGACATTTTAGGTGAAAGCATGTGTAACAAATTATAATAATGTTTGCACTTTAAAAAACAAAATAATTTTATATAACAAATCATAAATAAAAGGGGGTCAATTTTGGATAAATAAAAACTATCTGGAATTGACTTTTTTGTTAATTAAAATGATTATTAAAATTTAATTGTATCTAATGGGGGAGATATTATGGAAGGGAGTTTTGTAGTTTCAAGAAAATATGAAAATAAGTTAGACATTAAAACAAGAAAAGAAAGAGGCATCTACTATACACCTTATGTAGTAGTAAAGTACATATTAGATAATACTATTGGAAAACACGACATAGTACAAAATCCATATCCGAAAATTTTAGATATGAGTTGTGGATGTGGCAATTTTTTAATACAAGCATATACCATGCTTTACAAAAAGTTTTACGATAACATAGATAAACTAAATCAAAGATATGGACAAGACTTTATATGTAAAGAAGACATAGGTTTACATATTATAAAAAATTGTATTTTTGGAGTCGATACAGATAATGACGCTCTAATGATATTAGAAAATGAACTGAAAAAAATTTTAAAAAAGGAATTAAGGGAAACGTATAAACACAAACCTCTTATAAGAGATGATGATTTAGATGAAATTTTAGACGAAGAATATCTAGACAAGCTCAATATATTTTGTGGTGATAGTTTAAAAAATGATTTGAGCGAGGTTTTTGGAGTTGATAAATTCGACTATATAATAGGAAATCCACCTTATGTAGGTCAAAAATATCTAGATAATAACTATAAAAAATTTCTATATAAAGAATTTGAAGAGGTGTATAAAAATAAAGGTGATTTGTATTTTTGTTTTTATAAAAAGATTTTAGACTTATTAAGACAAGACGGAAAATCTGGGATTATAACACCTAGATATTTTATGCAAAGTCCATCAGGAAAATATCTAAGAAGTTATTTAGTAAACAACTCTCAAATAGAAAAAATAATTGACTTTCTAGGAGCAAACTTATTTACAGGTCTAGGGGTGGCGAGTTGCATAGTTATTTTTGGACATAAAATAGAAACAGACAATAAAAACAACTGCTTAGAATTATATAAAATAAAAAATGAAAATATAAATATAAAGAAAATCGCCAATTTAGAAGACTATATAAATAAAGAAAATTTTAAAAAAATAAATGTAGAGATAGATTCCCTTGGCGATACTTGGCTTATGGTTGAACAGGCAGAATTTGAATTTTATAATAAAATTCAAAATAAGTGTGAATATTTCTTAGAAGAAATTTGTGAAAGTTTTCAAGGTATAATTACAGGCTGTGATAAGGCCTTCGTTGTGGATAAAAATGATAAAAATCTGCAAAAAATAAATGGAAAATTTTTAAAAAACTGGATAAAAAACAAAGATATTGGGAAATATATAATAAATAATTCACAATCTATGTTAATATATTCAAACGACATAAAAAACGAAGAAGAAGAAGAGTTTTTAGTTGAAACATTTTTAAAACCATATAAACAAAAGCTACAAAATAGAAGAGAATGTAGAAGAAATTATAGAAAATGGTATGAATTACAGTGGGGAAGAGAAAAATATTTATTTGAACAGAAAAAGATAATGTACCCTTATAAATCCCGAAGTAATAAATTTGCAATAGATATAGATAATACTTATGGAAGTGCTGATATTTACTCATTTTATATAAAAGATGAATATAAAAATGAGTTTTCATATGAATATTTAGTTGGCTTATTAAATTCAAAAACATACGATAAATATTTTAAAATAATCGGAAAAGAAATGGGCAAAAAGGTATTCGATTATTATCCAAATAAAATAATGAAGTTAAAAATATTTAAAGACGAAAATTATGACGAAATAGAAGCACTATCTAAAGAAGTAGTATCACTTTCAAGACAAAAAATAATGGTGAGTAATGAACTTAATACATATATAAATGAATGTAACGGAAAAACTGTAGAAAAATTAACAATATCAACAGTTCAAGGCGAATTTAAAAATAATTTTTTAGAAATTAATGGATATGAAAACGTTGCAAAAATACAAGACAAAAAAATTTCTCTCTTAAAAGAAAAAAATTACCTTGAAAAAAAAATCGATTTCATAGAAAATAAAATAGACGAAAGAATTAAAAAATCTTTAAATTTATAAAACACTTATTTGAATTTTTAACTTTAAATAAAACAATAAGGTGATGTAAATGAAAGGTTTAGTTTTAGAAGGGGGAGGCACAAAAGGTGCTTACCAATTAGGTGCTTATAAAGCTTTGAAGGAATTAGGTATGGAGTTTGATGGAATTGTCGGAACTTCAATAGGTGCTCTAAATGCAGCATTTATAATACAAGGTGATTATGACATAATGGAAGACATATGGTTAAATCAAGATTACAAGAGTTTTATGATAATAGAAGAAGATTTATATGAAAAATATAAAAATACTGAATTTAAAGTAAAAGATATTGTAGCTATTGTAGATTTAATGAATAGAGTCAGAAAAAATGAAGGAATAGATATAACACCTTTAAAAAATTTATTAAAAGAATATATAGATGAAGACAAAATAAGAAAGTCATCTAAAGATTTTGGGTTGGTAACTGTATATTTAGACAAAAAAATAATTCCACAACATCTTATGAAAGAAGATATACCTGAGGGGCAACTTGTAGATTATTTGATTGCAAGTGCAAGTTTACCAATATTTCAGCTAGATAAATTAGATGATAAACTTTATTTAGACGGTTTTTTATCTGATAATACACCAGTTGGGTTATTGGCGAATAAAAAATATGATGATATAATAGTACTTAGATTATCGAATGATGTCACAGGAGATAAAAATTTAAAGAAATATGTAGATATAAATCTTACAGTAATAAAACCATCTATGGATTTAGGGGGATCTCTTAATAAGGATAAAGACCATATGGAGAAATTATTTAAATTAGGATATATGGATGTTATGAAAACCTACAAAAGATATGATGGAGTAAAATATTTCTTTAATGCAGATTTTATATACGATGAAAATACTTGTTTTGATATGATAACAAATTTAAACATAAAGACGATTCAAGATATATGTAAAATTTTAAAAATTAAAAGAGAACCGAGTCTTAGAGTTCTGCTAGAAAATATAATTCCACAAATTGGTGATATATTACATTTAGAAAAAGAATTTACATATAAAGATATTTTTTATAGTATATATGAGAGAATACTTGAGGAAAATAATATAGATGTTTTAAAATTATATGATTTTTCGAAAGTTATAGATTTGGTTAACTCACAAATCGAACCAATAGATTACGATTATGATAATAATGATAATAAACACATTATTTCATTAAATAAAAAAGAGAAAATTGAAAAGGCAATAATAAATAAAATACTAAATGATTTTAAAAATCAAAGTTTAAAAAAGATGCCGATTTAATTTTATTTTACTAAAAATAATATTTCCAAAGAAAAATAAAATTTTTATGTATATTAATTAGGAGGTACACAATGGAAAAAACAGTAGTAATAAAAAATGCAACAGGGTTACATGCTAGACCAGCAGGAATGTTTGTAAAAAAAGCTTCAGAATTCACTTCAACAGTAGAAGTATTAGCTAAAGGAAAAACTGTAAATGCTAAATCAATCATGGGAATAATGAGTTTAGGTTTAGGTCAAGGTGAAGAAATAGTAGTTAAAGCTGAAGGTGCAGATGACGCTGCTGCAGTAGATGCATTAGTAGAATTAATCGAAAGTGGATTTGGTGAATAAGAATCAATACAATATAATATAAAACCTGGGGTTTCCCAGGTTTTTATATAAAATTACTACAATAAATTAAAAGGTTTTTATGATAAAGATTTCTTTATATAGGAATTAAAATAAATAATATTTAGAAAATAAGAGCAAAAGTAACGATAGATTATATCTTATAATCAAGGGTATATTTTAGGAGGAATAAATATGTTTAAAGGAACAGCAGCATCACCAGGTATCGTACTTGGGAAAGCGTTAGTATTAGAGCATAATGAATTAGTAATAGAAAAGAAATCAATATCTGATGTAGATAAAGAAATAGAAAGATTAAACGATGCGGTTGCAATATCAAAAGCTGAATTAGAAAAAGTAAGAGATAAAGCAAAGGTAGAATTAGGGGAAGAAGAAGCACAAATATTCGAATCTCATTTATTAGTTTTAGAAGATCCAGAATTATTAGGTTCTGCAATAGACAAAGTAAAATCTGAAAATGTCAATGCTGATTTTGCATTAAACGAAATAAAAGAAATGTTTGTTGGTATGTTTGAAGCTATGGACAACGAATATATGAGAGAAAGAGCTGCAGATATAAAAGACGTTACAAATAGAATATTAAGACATCTATTAGGGGTTAAGATAGTTGATTTAGCTGCATTAGAAGATGAAGTTGTTTTAGTTGCACATGATTTAACTCCATCAGATACAGCTACTATGGATAAAAAGAAAGTTTTAGGTTTCTTAACTGATATCGGTGGTAGAACTTCTCATACTGCTATAATGGCTAGAACTTTAGAAGTTGCTGCAATAGTTGGTTTAACTGATGCTACTGAGCAAATAAAAGACGGGGATTTCGTAGTATTTAACGGAGATACTGGTGAAGTTATATTAAACCCAGATGAAGAAACAATAGCTAAATATTCTCAAATGAAAAAAGAATTTGAAGAATATAAAAAATCATTAGAGTTATTAAAAGGACAAGCATCTGTTACTACTGATGGAAAACATGTTGAATTAGCAGGAAACATAGGTACTCCAAATGATGTTGAAGGTTTAATCAAAAACGATGCTGAAGGTGTTGGACTTTATAGAACTGAATTCTTATATATGGATAGAACTGATTTCCCAACAGAAGATGAACAATACGAAGCTTATAAAGCAGTACTTGAAGGAATGAGCGGAAAACCAGTTGTTATAAGAACTTTAGATATAGGTGGAGACAAAAAACTTGACTACCTACAAATGGATGAAGAAATGAACCCATTCTTAGGATACAGAGCGATAAGACTTTGCCTAGATAGAAAAGAAATATTTACAACTCAATTAAGAGCTTTATATAGAGCGAGTGTTCACGGAAAATTAAGAATAATGTTCCCAATGATATCTTCATTAGAAGAATTATTACAAGCTAAAGCTGTATGTGAAGAAGTAAAAGCTGAATTAGATACAGAAAATATCCCATACTCAAAAGATGTAGAAGTTGGTATGATGATAGAAGTTCCATCAGCAGCAGTAATATCTGATGTTCTTGCTAAACATGTTGATTTCTTCTCAATAGGAACAAATGACTTAATCCAATATACTTGTGCAGTAGATAGAATGAACCAAAAAATAAGCTACTTATATAACCAATTCAATCCAGCAGTATTAAGATTAATAAAAATGGTTATAGAAAATGCACATAAAGAAGGTAAATGGGCTGGAATGTGTGGAGAATCTGCAGGAGATCAAAGAATGATACCTATATTATTAGGATTTGGTCTTGATGAATTCTCTATGAGTCCAATATCTATATTACCAGCTAGAAAATTAATAAATTCTGTAAGTGAAGCAGATATGAAAGCTTTCGCAGATAAAGTTTTAGAACTTGGAACTGCTAAAGAAATAGAAGAATTTATATCTGAAACTTTTAAATAGAATTTACTTAATTTATAAATAAATTAGTTACCGAAAAATTTATATATATACACATTTATAGCCGACTTTTTAGTCGGCTTATTTTTTATGTATGAAAAAATATATATTAATG
>SKEW01000324.1_pt1 | contig 52904 bp, 44 predicted proteins | sample 4841441 | NCBI WGS metagenome assembly SKEW01 (sample SAMN11008799, study PRJNA524170) | human gut metagenome | isolation source: fecal sample from pouch patient p41 | place: Israel: Tel-Aviv | reverse complement strand
ATGAAGACTTCCTGAATGCACTGGAGATCGGTATGCCGCCTACAGGTGGTATCGGATACGGAATCGACCGTCTGGTTATGCTGCTTACAGACAGCCAGGCAATCCGTGACGTACTGCTGTTCCCGACAATGAAGACCATCGGTGGTGTAAAATCCGAAAATGGTGTAAGTTCTAAAGAGGTTTCTACACCAAATTCAGAGCCGGAAAAGATTGATTTCTCTAATGTGAAGATTGAGCCAATCTTTGAAGAGATGGTAGATTTCGACACATTTGCAAAATCTGATTTCCGTGCAGTTAAGATTTTAGCTTGCGAAGCAGTACCGAAGTCAAAGAAGCTTCTGAAGTTTACATTAGATGACGGAGAACGCAAAGACCGTGTGATTTTAAGCGGTATTCACGAGTATTATGAGCCGGAAGAACTGGTTGGAAAGACAGCAATCGCTATCGTAAATCTGCCACCGAGAAAGATGATGGGAATTGATTCCGAGGGTATGCTGATTTCAGCAGTACATGAGGAAGATGGACATGAAGGACTGAACCTTCTGATGGTTGATGACAGAATTCCGGCAGGTGCAAAGCTCTATTAAGAAGTACCGTTTTACCCAACAAAACGGGATGTACTTCATTTGTGAAAAAGCTCTGAAAATACACAAATACACCAAATTTACACCAAATGGTGCTTGAAACGGTGCAGAGTCTTAAAAATCACATAATTTTCAAAATATATGGGCAGTTCCATTGTGGAATTGCCCATTTTCAGAAAGAAAAAGATGAATCGAGATTTATAGGAGGATAGCAAGGTGGATTTTATAATCAGACCATATAAACAAGGTGAAGAAAAGTATGTTGCAGAGCTTCACAAAGCACTCTATTCAACCGAATACTCATGGGGACCGAGCTTTACCGATTATGCTATGAAAATTGCAACAGATTTTGCAAAAGGCAGTAAGAATGACCGAGAAGAACTATTTGTTGCGGATTGTGATGGTGTTTTAGCTGGCTGCATTATGCTTTGCCAGGCGGATGATCCTTCCGTTGGTCAGTTACGACTTTTTGCCGTCGAGAAGGACTATCGACGCTATGGCATTGGTTCAGCGCTGATTGCCGCTTTTATGCAAAAAGCCAAGGATTCCGGGTATCAGAAAATTATTCTCTGGACAGCCAGCCCCCTTACTGACGCTATTCGGCATTACGAAAAGTTGGGCTTTAAGGCAACTGAGTCTGTAGAAAATACTACATGGAATACAGACGGAAAGTCGCTTGATGAAATTAAAATGGAATTGTTTCTCTGACAACTTCCAGTTTGCCAAACCCTTTGAGAGAGGAGAAATCTTTTCTCAAAGGGCTTTTTTAATTTTTACGGATATTCGCAAACTACAAGAAAAAGCCGAAACTTCATATACTTTAACCACAGAGGAAGTGGAGGTTTTGATATGAGTAACAGCTTAGCGACAGTACATCCGGAATTGATTGTCGAATGGTCGGATAGGAATTTACCGCTGACACCGGACAGCGTGACTTTCGGCTCGAATAAGAAAGTATGGTGGAAAGGTGCTTGCGGTCACGAATGGGAAACAAGTATAAAAGCTCGTTCCAGTGGCGAGAAATGCCCCATATGCTCCGGTGCGAGAGTGATTGAGGGAATTAACGATTTAAATACATTGAAGCCGGAATTGGCTTCGGAGTGGTCAGAGGAAAATGAAATCAAACCGACAGAGGTATCTATCGGCTCACACAAGAAAGTGATATGGAAATGTAAATTAGGACACGAATGGATAGCCACTGTAAAGAGCAGAACCATCAATAGAACAAGTTGCCCGTACTGCTCCCATAACAAAGTGCTTGCAGGATTTAATGACCTTGCAACCCTGTTCCCGGAAGTTGCAGACGAGTGGTCTGATAAGAATGAAAAGAAGCCCACCGAAGTTATGGCTTTTGCAAACAGCAAGGCTTGGTGGAAGTGCAAGACCTGCGGTTATGAGTGGAACACACTTATCTCCACACGCTCAGGCGGCAGTAAATGCCACTGTTGCAGTGGCTATACATTTATTAAAGGAAAAAATGACCTGAAAAGTACACACCCACAGATAGCCGAGGAATGGTCAGAGAAGAATTTTCCTCTGAAACCGAATGAGGTCAATGCAAAGTCGAGGAAAAATGTATGGTGGCATTGCAATAAATGCGGTAACGAGTGGAAATCAGTTATCAATGCCCGTGTGAAAGGAACGGTTTGCCCTGTCTGTGCAGAGCGAGAAGTGCTTGCCGGATACAATGACCTTGCAACAACTGATAGAGAATTACTTGTTGAGTGGGATTATGAATTAAACAAGTTAAAACCGACAGAAGTTTCAAGAAATTCGGCAAAGAGAGCGTGGTGGAAATGCAGATACGGTCATTCTTGGAGTATGAAGATAAATGAGCGTACCATTCTTGATAAGGGTTGCAGGATATGTGGGCAGGAGTATTTGTCGTTGTTCCCGGCTCTTGCAATCAGTTATTATGCCAACTTGAAAGGATTGAAAGTTGAACTTGGCTCTGATAGGTTATTCGGCATTCCACTTGATGTATATATTCCACTGGAGCAGGTTGCCATTCAAGTGAATACGGACTCGGAGAAGATAGATATACTAAAGGAACATCTCTGTAAACAACGTGGAATCAAACTCATTAAGTTGCCGATGAAGCCAAACGAAGTGGAACCCGAATATGCCCAGCGTATCAAAGCGGCATTTCAGAGCGTACATATATTTATATCTTCCGATACAGAAGAAGATGTTAAGATAATCAGGAAAATATTTAAGAACTGGAGGAACAGCCGATGAGAGAAAAGAAATATCACATTTACCTAACCGATGATGAGCAAAGCAGAGTGATACAGTCGCTTATCAATCTGAAAAATAACCTCATAGTACAAGGAAGATACACCGACGCAGTAGATGAAGTTCTTCTGAAAGTGCTGTCCGCAAAGAAAAAGAAACTGAAAATCAAATAATTTCAAGCATTTATGCCGTCTGTTTTTAACCGAAACAGGCGGCTTTTTTTGTTGTCAAAATTTTTTTGAAATTTTTTTCGGAAAAGCAGCGATTTTGGGTGTCCAAAATGAAGCCTTTTGTGCAATGAGTGAAGGGGTTAATTCCTGATGATGAAAACGGAAGCCTTTTCACTTGTTCTTTGACAACTGAATACACAGGTCGTTAAGACTTTAATTCTGATGATAGCCACTTTAGTAGGTACGCCGAAACTTCTGAAAATTTCAGAACAGCGAGAACTCCTGCTATGAGTATCGGATTGCAACCGATATGGCGATGACGGTCAGAAAGATAATGATACTTCTCTACGGAGCTGGCGGAGTACCCGGCAGAGGTTAGATTCCTATGATACAGATAAGCAGTCTGTTCCTTAACGATTTCCCGAAAGCGATATGCTTGGCAAGGGATATTGAGAATAAATATTGCCACGACCGTTTAGGAAATGAAACGGTCAAGTACATAGCCATATTTTATTGGCTATGAATAAATCGAAAGGAGGACGCAAGAGGTGTCAAACTGCAAAACGATTGCCATATGCAATCAAAAAGGCGGAGTCGGAAAGACAACGACAACGGTTAATCTTGGTGTTGGTCTTGCAATGCAGGGTAAGAAAGTGTTGCTCATAGACGCAGACCCGCAGGGAGATTTAACTACTTGTCTCGGTTGGAGAGATACGGATAATTTGGGTATCACGCTTGCAACGAAACTTACAGATGTGATTAGTGAAACGATGAATGACCCGACAGACGGTATCCTGCACCACGAGGAAGGTGTTGACCTTTTACCGGCGAACCTTGAACTTTCGGCGATGGAATATAACCTAATGAACGCTATGAGCAGAGAAACCACTTTGAGGAATTATTTAAGTCAGGTCAAAGACAGATATGAGTTTGTTCTGATTGACTGTATGCCATCACTGAGTATGGTAACACTCAATGCTCTATCTGCGGCAGACAGCGTGATTATTCCGGTGCAGGCACAGTATTTGCCGGCTAAGGGTATGACCCAGCTTGTGCAGACTATTTCAAAAGTCAAGAAGTATATCAATCAGGATATTAAGATAGACGGTATGCTTCTCACTTTGGTGGATAATCGCACAAACCTCGCCAAAAGTACGGTAGAAGCGTTGCGGGAGAATTTCGGAAATCAGATTAAGCTGTATCGCACATCTATTCCGATTGCCGTAAAAGCCGCAGAAACTTCTTCCAAAGGCAAGAGCATTTTTGCTTATGAGCCAAACAGTACGGTGTCAAAGGCATACACCGAATTTACGAAGGAGGTGTTAGCCGATGGCAGGAAGAAAGAGCGACTTCACTCTCACGAGGCTCGATGACCTTTTTACAACGCAAGCACAGAGAGAGGAAGAAGGACTTTCTAAAATCCGAGATATTCCATTGGAGCTGATTGATGATTTTCCCGACCACCCGTTTAAGGTCAGGGACGATGAAGATATGATGCAGCTTGTGGAGAGTGTTAAGGAAAGAGGGGTTATTACTCCGGCAACGGTAAGGCAGAAAGAGGACGGCAGATATGAACTTGTTTCAGGACACAGACGAAAGCGAGCGTGTGAACTGGCAGGATTTGAAACCCTGAGAAGTGAGATTGTAGACCTGAACAGAGATGAAGCGACAATTTTAATGGTTGAAAGTAATTTCCAGAGGTCAGAGATATTGCCGAGTGAAAAAGCCTTTGCCTATAAAATGCGTTTGGAAGCAATGAAAAGGCAAGCAGGCAGACCGAGCAAAGAAAATGGAGTCCCAGTGGGACACAATTCTATTGTGGGTAAATCAAGAGAGATTTTAGCTTCTGAGAGTCAGGACAGTAACACACAAATACAGCGTTATGTCCGCCTGACAAACCTTGTTCCCGAGCTGCTTGAATTTGTTGATGAGGGGCGTATTAAAATGCGTCCTGCCGTAGAACTTTCCTATCTTGACGAAGATTGCCAGCGTGATGTGGTTGACGAAATCGACCTGAATGACGCAACCCCGTCACATGACCAGACAATCCGTATGCGAAAGTTATTCAACGAGGGCAACCTTACAACAGAAGCAATCCACGCTGTTATGTCTGAGGAAAAGCCGAACCAAAAGGAAAAAATCGTGTTGAGGGGCGACAGAGTAAGACAGCTTATCCCGAAAAACATTCCCGTCAGTCAGACGGAGGATTTTGTCTGCAAGGCATTGGAGCATTACAACAAGTTCTTGCGTAATCGTGCAGAGCGTGACAGCAGATAGCCTGTTTTACAGTTCCCCTTTCTCACACTCTAACCCCTTAGTTATATTTTTACCTACCGAAAATGATATATACTATCTCACTTGAATATAACTATCTCAAAGTATATGTCTATCTCTAAGGGGCAATCGCACAGTATGAACGGACTGGAGGTGTATGGTAAAATGAAAAATTAACGAAAAATCCGCATTTGTTTTTCGGCAGGTCAATCTTGTCGTAAGAGAAAATCCACAAAGGCACATCGTAGAGATACGGTGTGTTTTTCAATTTTTACAGGAGGAAACGCAATGATAAAGTCAAAATTCAAAAGAGTCACGTCGCTTTTCTTGGCGACCCTTATGTGTGTGACCACTTTTGCAGGCATTGGCTCGACAACAGCATATGCTGCTTCGGGAGAAAAAGCCGATGTTTATATGGTCGATTTCCCTCGTGATGGCGATGCTAATTACGATGGGGTATGGGGACATAGCAATTTGACCTTGAAAAATGGTTGGCATACCGGACGTTCCAATTTTACCAATCTTAAGGCTATTGGCTCATACTCAGGCAATGTTGCTTATTGTATTGAGCCGGGAATTTCGCTCAAGGTCGGTCAGACAATGAATAAGTATGATGAAAATTATTTTAATAACCTTGCAGCCAATGGGGTTATTTCCGGAGATGAAATCCGTCTTTTCGTTGGTCGTATTTTACAGTATGGCTATCGTGGGACTATCTCAACATCTTGGAGGTCACAGAATGAAGCGGCAGCAAACAGCATTGCACAGGCTTATGCCACACAGCTTCTTATCTGGGAAACTGTTATCGGAGAGCGTGATGCGAACTTCAATCATGTAGCAGCCAGTGGTTGCAGCAATGTGAAAGATGTCGTCAATGCAAAGCATCCGCTCCGCAATAAGATTTTCAGTTATTACAACAGTATGGTGCAGAGTGTACAGAACCATGCGACCATACCGAGCTTTTGTAATAAATCATCCGGTTCGGCAAAGACAATAGAACTTGAGTGGAACGGAAGTAAGTACACAACTACTCTGACAGACTCCAATAATGTGCTGTCTAAATATAATTTCAAGGCAAGTATCAGTGGAGTGAGCTTTTCAGTGAATGGTAACAAACTTACTGTTTCTATGGATACTGCACCGAGTAAGGAATTTACCATTACCGCAACGAAGAAAAATGCAGTCCGCAGAGGTGTGGTTGTATGGTCAGAGGGTAAACACGGTCAGAACTCCAGTGTGCAGGATGTTGTCAGCTATGCTCAGGAAGTAAGCGACAGTATCAACGGTTATGTGAAGATGAAAGTCAGCTATGGTTCTTGTCAGATTGTAAAGACCAGTGAGGACGGCAAGGTTGACGGTATCAACTTCACGATTACCGGAAACGGTATCAATCAGACAGTTACAACAGCTAATGGCGGTAAGTTCCAGATTGATAACCTTATGCCGGGTATCTATACTGTAACCGAGCAGGCATACGATAAGTACGAGCCGCAGGAAACACATAGAGTTACTGTTGTAGCAGGACAGATTGCAAAGGTCACTTTCAATAACAAATTGAAGCGTGGCGACCTTCAGGTAGTGAAGTCCTCAGAAGATAACCTTGTTGAAGGTGTGAAGTTCCATCTTTTCGGTACTTCTCTTTCCGGTGATGCTGTTGACCAGTATGCAGTTACAGACAAAAACGGTGTGGCAACTTTCAAAGATGTGCTTATCAGTGGTTCTGAACCATATACACTTGAAGAAGTAGACACAGCTATCCGTTATGTCGTACCAAAAAATCAGACTGCACCAGTGAAGTGGAAAGAAGTAACCACAAGAAACTTCAATAACATTTTGAAGAAGTTTACTGTAACAGTCACAAAGAGCGACGCTGAGAAGGGCGAAGCACAGGGCAATGCCAAACTTTCGGGAGCAGTTTACGGTATCTATAAGGGCGAAACGCTTGTAGATAAGTATGTTACTGATGAGAACGGTCAGTTCACTACTAAAGAATATGTTTGTGATACCGACTGGACAATCCGAGAAATCACACCGTCAGAGGGATATTTGCTTGATAAGACTATCCATGAAGTAGGTGCAGACCCGAAACTTTATGAGGTGGAACACAACCTTACTTCCAATGATGTAACTGAGCAGGTAATTAAAGGTAACGTGGCTATCATTAAACACACTGATGATGGAGAAACAAAGATTGAAACTCCTGAAAAGGGTGCTTCCTTTGAGATTTATTTGAAATCTGCCGGAAGCTATGACGCAGCAAATAAAGACGAGAGAGATACTATCGTTTGCGATGAAAATGGATTCGGTCAGACAAAAGATATGCCGTATGGTATTTATACCGTACACCAGACTTCCGGTTGGGAAGGCAGAGAGATGATGGACGATTTTGATGTGTTCATTTCACAGAACGCACAGACCTACCGTTATCTTATCAATAACCGTAATTTTGAGAGCTTTGTCAATGTAGTCAAGGTGGACGCAGAAAGCGGAAAGAGTATTCCGTATGCAGGAGCAGGATTTAAGATTTACGACCCGCAGGGCAATCAGGTTAAAATGACCTTTACTTATCCGACACCGACCACGATTGATGTGTTCTATACCGACGCAAATGGTTCTCTTGTTACACCTGAGAAACTGGATTATGGCAAGGGATATTCCATCGTAGAGGTACAAGCTCCATACGGATATGTACTTGATGATACTCCGGTATATTTTGATATTACCGAAGAAAATTCCACAGAGGAAGGCGGCGTAACTGTTGTGAAAGTCAATAAGCCGAATATGGCACAGAAAGGTACTATCACGGTTGAAAAGACCGGAGAAGTATTTAGCGGTGTCAATGTAAGTGGTTCTGAGGACAGTGATGTTATTTATCAACCTGTTTATGAAGTGGCAGGGCTTGAGGGTGCAGTTTATGAAGTCCGTGCTGCGGAAGATATTAGCACACCGGACGGTACACTCCGCTATTCAAAGGGCGAAGTGGTAGATACTATCACAACAAGCTCCGATGGATTTGTTAAGAGCAAAGAACTTTATCTCGGAAAATACGAGGTCAAGGAAATTACCGCACCTGATGGAATGGTAATCAGTGGAGAAACACATACGGTTGAGCTTACTTATGCAGGGCAGAATATCTCTGTTACCGAAACTTCCACATCGTTTTATAACGAAAGACAGAAAGTGCAGGTAAGCCTTGCAAAAGCCATTGAAAAGGATAAGACATTTGGTATTGGCGACAACGGAGAAATCAAAAACATCAGCTTTGGTCTTTATGCCGCAGAAGATATTGTATCTGCAAGCGGTACAGTTATTCCGGCTGATGGACTGATTGAGATTGTCAGCGTAAATGAAAATGGAACTGCTGTTATGAAGTCAGACCTTCCGTTTGGCAAATACTATGTCAAGGAGATTGCAACCGATGAGCATTATGTTCTCTCTGATACGAAATATCCGGTTGTGTTTGAATACGCAGGTCAGGATACTGCAACAGTTGAAATCAAAGTGAATGATGGAAAAGAAATCAAGAATGAACTTATCTATGGTTCTGTATCAGGTAAGAAGATTGACGAGAACGGAGAAGCACTTGAGGGTGCTGTTATCGGTATCTTCAAAGCCGAAGAAACAGAATTTACAAAGGATACTGCACTTATGACGACTACCTCTGCAAAAGACGGTAGTTTTTCTTTTGCAAAAGTTCCTTATGGCAAATGGATTGTAAGAGAAATCGAGCAGCCCAAGGGATTTGTTCTTGATGAAAAAGCGTATGAGGTCAATATCAGCAAAGCCGAGCAGGTAGTTGAAATTGAGATTGTCAATGAGTATGTTCACGGCAATATCAGACTCACGAAGGTGGACGCTGAATATCCAGATAATAAACTTACGGGTGCAACCTTTGAGGTATATAAGGACACCAATGAGAACGGAAAGATTGATGATGGCGATGAACTTATCGGAAATCTTGAAGAAACCGAAACCGGAATTTATGAGATGAAAGAGCTGCTTTACGGAAAATATATTGTTCGTGAAACAAAAGCACCAGAGGGCTTCCTGCTTGATAAGGGAGAATACTCTGTTTTCATTGAGAAAGACGAAACAACTTATTCCGTTGAGAATAAGGCTGGTGTTGGATTTATCAATGAAGCTATGCGTGGAACACTGAAAATCGTCAAGACATCTTCAGATGGTAAGGTTAAAGGTTTTGCGTTCAGAGTAACCGGAGCAAACGGTTATGATATGACATTTGAAACAGATAAGAACGGCGAAATTGTGATTGAGGGACTTCGTATTGGCGAATATACCGTATCCGAAGTGGCAAACAATGCCTCTGCCGCATATATCACACCTGCCGACCAGAATGTTACTATCAAACTTGATGAAACAGCCGTTGTAAAAATGCACAATGAGTTAAGAGATACGCCGAAAACAGGAGATGATACCAATATGAAACTTTGGTATGTCCTTGCCGGACTTTCTGCTGTCGGTATCGCCGTAACTTCTGTTGTTGCACACAAAAAGAAGAAAAAGGAGGGTAACGAGTAATGGAAGCAAAGACAATTATCGCTATCGCATTAGTCGCCGTTATTGTCGGCGGCTTTATCTTTCTTCAGGTTAAAAACCGTAAGAAGTAAGTAACAAGCGAACATTAACCAGTCGGGGCAGAGCGTAAAAAACTCTGTCCCTTTAATTTTTGGAGGAACATTATGAAACAACAGAAAACGGTGGAGAGCCGAGTGCTTGAAATCTTAAAGGAATGCCCGATGTCGAGGTATGATGATATGCTTCTTATTCTGCATTATTACAATCGGTACGGATATATACCTGCCGGAAATCTTCCGCTTGAGGATATTGTATTTAATTACCGAGCATACGGACTTCCTTGTTTTGAAACCATACGCAGGGCAAGGCAGAGAGTACAGTCCCTTTTTCCTGAGTATTCACGTAATCCGCAGAAAGAAGAACAGAGCGGCAGTATTTCTATTGTAATCAACATTAGCTAAGGAGGTATTTTCGTGAAAGACAAAGCAACTTTTCAGAATAAGGTCAAGGTGCTGAATAAACTCTTTGACTCCGGTTGTGATACGGAGAAAAAGTTGCAGCAGCTTGATATGGAAGCAATCCTGAAAATCCCGAATATCACGATTCCTGATATGGGTGTGATTATGGAGCTTCAGAAGAATACAAAGTCCGGTAAACTCTTTTCGTATTTGGGCGGCGGTTCTGATGAAGCAACAAAAATGAGAGGTAAGGAAAATGAAGCAACAGGAGAATAGAGCAGAGCCGCAGAAAAAGCAAATTCGATTTATAGACAGTCATTACAATTTGAAATTCTATATTCCCGATGGTGGAAAAATCAGGATTACTTTTCGTGATGGACACACAGCAGACAGAGTGTGCAAGTATATTGATGACTACCATTTGTACGTCGGAAATTGCTGCTATCATATATGCGAGTTTGCTGAAAAAATGGAGCTTAGTGGAAGCAAAGTTGAACCTATCAATCAATCCGAACCGTCAAAAAACAAGACCAGAAACAGAGAAAAACAGCGATAAGGAGGTGCAAGAGTAATGGCACGAAAATATGACCTTATTTCTGAGCTTTACAACCGCACCTGCAAAACGGTTGTGTCAAATCCTCAGAACTGGCAGGCATTCTTAGCTTCGGCTTGCCGAAATTATAAGTTACGTTATGACGAACAGCTTCTTGTATATGCACAGCGACCTGATGCAACAGCGGTTCTTGAGATAGCGCAGTGGAACAAAATTTTTGGCAGATGGGTCAACCGAGGTGCAAGAGGTATTGCTGTTTTTGCTGATGAAAACCGTTCACGGCAAAGACTGACACATTACTTTGACATTTCAGATACTCACGAAAGCAGATATTCAAGAACAGTCCCGATTTGGGATATGCGTCAGGAATACGAAGCTGATGTGATTGAAACATTGGAAAGCACTTTCGGAGAGATTGAGAATAAGAGCAGTCTTGCCGAAGCAATTATGGGAGCAGCAAGAAATGCGGCAGAGGACAATATCCTTGATTATCTGCAAGACCTTTACTATGCAACCGAGGGCAGTTCATTTGAGGAAGTGGAAGAGGATATTGTGGCTTTCATTTATAAAAATGTCGTGACAAATAGTGTGGCATATATGATGATGTCAAGGCTTGGCGTTGATACGGACGGTTATTTTGAACTTGATGATTTCAGAGATGTTACCAATTTCAATACGCAGGAAACACTCAATGCACTTGGATTTGCTACCAGTGATATTGCAGAAATGGGATTGACGGAAATATCTAAAACAATTACTGCACTCAACCGTCAAAATCGCATAATTGTCGGTCAGGACAGAAATGAATACAATAAGGTTGAAAATAACGACGAAAGGAGTTTGGACAATGAACGAACTGACCTACACGATGGTGGGCGATTACAGCCTTCCGAACCTGAAACTTCCACAGCAGCCGGAAGTGACTTTGGGCAGATACGCTCAGATGAGGAGAGAGTTTCTGAAGGAACATCACAGAGTCCTTTACTACAATCTCCTGACGAGGGGCGAACTGACACAGCACTTGGCGGAAGTGGAACAGAGAGCCAGCAAGATGGAGGAAACAATCCTGAGCCAGATGGCACAGAAAGAGGGAGTGACCGAACAGATGAAAGCGGAGGATATGATGAAATGGGTTCGTCTGATGAACTCTCTTCGCAGCTCGGCACAGGAAATCGTGAAAGCGGAAGTGATATTCGCTTAGAGTATTACGACAGAACGCATGAAGATAAAAGCCTTCCGTTCTTTGGGCGTGATGAAGTAATCAATGAAATTCTCAGAACGACACCACATTTATCAGCAAGTCTGGAAGAAATCAAAGATTATTATGAACGTAATCCTGATAACAAAGACCGCACAGAGTATATAAAGAGTATTTTCAATAATGATTATACCGAACTTACTTTAGAGGACGGCAGGACAGTAGGGTACAAGACCTTTGAAAACGTTCTGCATTTGTGGGAGGGCAAATACGACAGCAGAACCGCACAGAGCTATTATGATTGGGCTGTTATTGCCCGTCATTTTGAAGCTATGCGATTACTGGGAGAATTAAGTGACAGCATAAAACCATTACCGTCAATGGACGGTCAGATGACATTCATATTAGACGGTCTGGCAGAGGAAAAGAAAACCTCTGCCTTTGTTTTTTCTCAGGAGATTATCGACGCTGTTCTTGCGAATGGAAGCGGATTTTCTGAGGGGAAAATGCGTATCTATGAGCAGTTTGAAAAAAGTCTTTCTGCAAAAGAAAATGCCGACTTCTTGAAAAATGAATACGGTTGGGGCGGTTCTTATCCCGTTATAATCGGGGCAGGCATTGATGAGAGCCACGACGGAAAAGGTATTACGATTACGAAAGGCATCGGCAAAGAGAAGCCACATATCACGCTTTCGTGGTCGCAGGTGGAGAAACGTATCGGGGAACTTATCCGAATGGACAGATACTTAAATCCAAAGGAAAAAGAACGCTATCCTCAGTGGCTTGAAAGTCAAGAGGAACGCAGAGCCAAAATCGAGGAAACGAAAAGAAACCGAGAGATACTCTCTAATGCACCGCCGGAGCAGGAGGTCGAACCAGCCGAAAAAGAACCTGAAGAAGCAGAACAGCTACAAGATGTGCAGTATGAATATCATCTTGGCGATAAGGTGTATATCGGTGCTTCTGAGTACGAAATCTTATCCGTTGATGATGAGAGAGTAATGCTCTATGACTATGATATGCCACTGTTCAATAAGGAATTTTCACGCACAGAGTTTGACAGAAAAGTGCGAGAGAATCCGATGAATGAGCATTTGATTGTAAAGGAAGAACCTGCCGAAGAAAGAAATGAAACGGAAGAAGTTCAGACCAATATGGGCAGTATGCCGATTGAAGATTATCGAGAGATAGTAGCTTCGCAGTCAGATTTTGACAGCTATGATGAGATGTATCATCAGGGGTATCGCATAGGAAACGGTTATGATAAAGAGCCTGAGCCAGTAGTTCCCGCTTGGGAGCAGAAGAAAAAAGTCAAAGGCTTTGACTTGCACCCTGATGTGCCTATGGCAGACCGTCACACCTTTAATCTTAGAGAAAATGAGGTTGAAACGGTTGGTAAAAAGGAACGCTTCCGCAGAAATATTATGGCGATACAGCTTCTTAAAAAATGTCAGGAAGAAAACAGATTTGCCACTCCTGAAGAACAGATTGTTTTATCAAAATATGTCGGTTGGGGTGGACTTTCAGAAGCCTTTGATGAAAATAATTCAGCGTGGGCAACGGAATATCTGGAACTTTCTTCGGTATTAACACCGGAGGAATATGCTTCGGCAAGAGAAAGCACATTGACTGCGTTCTACACGCCGCCCGAAGTTATCACAGCCATTTATAAGGCAATGGAGCAGATGGGCTTTAAGGAGGGCAACTTGTTAGAGCCGTCCTGCGGTATCGGTAATTTCATCGGTATGCTGCCGGACACAATGCAGGACAGTAAGATTTACGGTGTGGAACTTGATACGATTTCCGCAGGGATTGCACAGCAGCTTTATCAGAAGACAACCATTGCGGCACAAGGATTTGAAGAAACAAATCTGCCGGACAGCTTCTTTGATGGAGTGGTAGGAAATGTGCCTTTTGGAGATTTTAAGGTATCAGATAAAAGATACGACAAGCATAAGTTCCTGATACACGATTACTTTTTTGCGAAATCCCTTGATAAGTTAAGACCCGGCGGTGTGATGGCTCTTGTAACGAGCAAAGGCACAATGGATAAGGAAACTTTAGCAGTACGAAAGTATATTGCACAGAGAGCAGAGCTTCTTGGAGCAATCCGATTGCCGAATAATACCTTTAAGGGTAATGCAGGAACGGAAGTCGTTTCGGATATTCTTATCCTGCAAAAGCGTGACAGACTGATAGATATTGAGCCGGATTGGGTTCATCTTGATACCGATGAGAACGGAATTAAGATGAACTCTTATTTTGTGCAGCACCCCGAAATGATACTCGGAGAAATGAAAATGGTATCGGGGCGTTTCGGTATGGAAGCAACTTGTGTACCGTATGAAAATGCAGACCTTGCAGCACAGCTTGATGAAGCAGTAGCAAATATTCACGGAGAAATCACAGAATATGAAGCCGAGGAAGAACTGGAGGAGGAAGATAATTCTATTCCGGCAGACCCAACAGTGCGAAACTTTTCCTATACGGTGGTGGACGATAAAATCTACTATCGAGAAAATTCCCGTATGACTCCGGTGGAAGTGTCGGCAACCGCAGAGAACCGAATTAAGGGTATGATTGCCATTAGAAATTCCGTCAGAACGCTGATTGAATTGCAGACAGAAGATTACCCTGACAGCGAAATCAAAGCGGAGCAGGAGAGATTAAACAGACTTTATGATACCTTTTCAGGTAAGTACGGACTCATTAACAGCCGTGCAAATACCTCTGCTTTTTCGCAGGACAGTTCATTCTCTTTGCTTTCCGCATTGGAGATAATCGGAGAGGACGGAGAACTGGAACGTAAGGCTGATATGTTTTCTAAGAGGACAATTAAGCCGCATACTCCGGTTACTTCTGTTGATACGGCAAGCGAAGCGTTGGCGGTATCTCTTGGAGAAAAAGCCACGATTGATATGGACTATATGATGGAACTTTCCGGTAAATCGGAGAATGAAATCTTTGAGGACTTAAAGGGTGTTATCTTCCTAAACCCGCTTTATGAGTATGGAAATTCTTACGAACCGAAGTATCTGATGGCTGATGAATACCTTTCGGGTAATGTCAGGGAAAAGCTGAGGATTGCAAAGAACTCGGCAGAACTCTATCCGGAAGATTATAAGGTCAATGTAGAAGCACTTCAAAAGGTGCAGCCGAAAGACCTGACTGCAAGTGAAATTTCCGTGCGACTTGGTGCAACTTGGCTGCCATCGGACGATGTGCAGGAGTTTATCTTTCATTTGCTTGAAACACCACGCTATGCACAGTGGAATATCAAAGTTCACTTCTCTCCATTTACGAGTGAGTGGAATATTGAGGGCAAATCTTACGACAAAGGAAATGTAAGGGCATATAACACTTACGGAACTTCCCGCATCAATGCCTATAAGATTATCGAGGAAACGCTGAACTTAAAAGATGTGCGTATCTTTGATTATATCGAAGATGATGAGGGAAAGAAAAAGGCTGTCCTGAATAAAAAGGAAACAGCGATTGCTCAGTCGAAGCAGGAAATGATTAAGCAGGAATTTCAGGACTGGATATGGTCTGACCCTGAACGAAGGGAAAGGCTTTGCAAATCCTACAATGAGAAATTCAATAGCGTCAGACCTCGTGAGTATGATGGAAGTCATATCATCTTCAATGGTATGAACCCTGAAATTGAACTCAGGGAACATCAGAAAAATGCGGTTGCTCATATCCTTTACGGAGGAAATACGCTTCTTGCACACGCAGTCGGAGCAGGAAAAACTTTTGAAATGGTGGCGGCAGCACAGGAGTCGAAAAGGCTTGGGCTTTGTAACAAGTCACTGTTTGTTGTACCAAATCACTTGACCGAACAATGGGCGGCTGAGTATTTGCAGCTCTATCCGGCGGCGAATATCCTTGTCGCAACAAAGAAAGATTTTGAAACCAAGAACCGTAAAAAGTTCTGCGGCAGGATTGCAACCGGAGATTATGATGCAGTTATCATCGGACATTCACAGTTTGAAAAAATCCCGATGTCCATTGAAAGACAGAGGGCAATCTTAGAACAGCAGCTTGAGGAGATAACCGGAGGAATTGCGGAACTCAAGCGAAACCGAGGGGAAAACTTCTCCATAAAGCAGCTTGAAAAGTCAAAGAAATCTATCAGGCAGAAACTTGATAAACTCAATGACCATACGAAAAAAGATGATGTTGTAACCTTTGAGGAACTTGGTGTAGACAGACTTTTTGTTGATGAAAGCCATTATTACAAGAACCTTTATCTTTATACAAAAATGCGTAATGTGGGCGGTATCGCACAGACGGAAGCACAGAAATCTTCCGACCTCTTTATGAAGTGTCGTTACCTTGACGAGATTACCGGAGGACGAGGAACCGTATTTGCAACGGGTACACCTATCTCAAACAGTATGGTGGTGCGCCCGTAAGGGGCTGTAATAATCTTACCTTGAGCAAGTAATAGGGCAAGGTATCAAAGCGGAATAATCCGCACCCTATCGTCACCCGACTTATCCGAAAGGGGAAACCCGACGGGGAGTGTAGCATGTCGGAGGGCACGAAACATGGAAACTTCCAAAGTGTTTGCGTGGTAGTGACGAAAAGTTATGAATAAGGATGAAAGCTAAACTGCCTGAATGACAGTCGGAGATTGGGCAAAATGTTGCTCCATGCGTAAGGAAGTTATACTCGCATGTACTCTGGTGGATATGAGTCGGCCATGCGTACCCACAAGATACCCAGAGTAAATCAGCCATAGGATAATGGAAAACGGCGAACGTCACATCCGAAATCATAGCAGGCTTATGTTATTACAGTTCTAAACGGGGATTGCCTACGGTAAAACGCCGAAATATCGGCTATGAGTGCTATGAGAAAAAGCGACTCTGAATACTTACTATGGCAACAGAGTCTCCGTAGTAGTCCGAGGGCGGGAAAGCCGTCCACATGGCGAAGGGAGACAGTCTTTCTTCAATACAAATAACAAGGAAAGGTGCGTGAGGCATTATGAGAAGTCCCGAAAATGTATTGAAAAGTTTAAGTGAAAAAGCAAAAAACAAAGAATACAGGTACGAGAGATTATACCGTAACCTGTACAATCCAGAGTTCTATCTGCTCGCATACCAGAATATTGCGACCTCTCAGGGGAGCATGACGGCAGGGGCAGACGGACTCACTCTTGACGGTATGAGCATGGAGCGCATTGAAAAACTCATTGCAAAATTAAGAGACCATTCATACCAGCCGAACCCAGCAAGGCGTGTCTATATTGCGAAGAAAAATAGCAATAAAAAGCGCCCATTGGGGATTCCGTCAACGGACGATAAACTGTTGCAGGAAGTCGTCCGTATGATATTAGAAGCAATTTATGAGCCGACATTCTCCGATAATTCACATGGTTTTAGACCGAAAAGAAGCTGCCACACAGCATTAAAAGAAATTGTAACGCTGTTTACTGGCGCAAAGTGGATAATCGAGGGAGATATTAAGGCTTGCTTTGACAGCTTCGACCACCATATCACAATACAGCTTCTGAGAAAACGCATAAAAGATGAAGCATTCATATCGCTGATGTGGAAATTTTTAAGGGCAGGATATATGGAACAGTGGACATACCATGAAACGTACTCCGGCAGTCCGCAGGGCTCCGGTGTCAGTCCGATACTTGCAAACATCTACCTAAATGAACTCGATAAGTTTATGGGGAAGATGAAAAAAAGTTTTGACAAAGGCGATACAAGAAACCGTAAAGTCCACAAAGACCATGATAAGGTACGCTGGGCTTATCGGAAAGCGCAGAAAAATCTGGAAACAGAGCGCACAGAAGCAAACCTGACCACATTTAAAGAAGCAAGAAAAGTGATGCTGTCCACGCCGCATTTAGATGAAATGGATAAGAGTTACAAAAGGCTTCAATACAACCGTTACGCTGATGACTTTCTGATTTCGATAACAGGCTCAAAGCAGGATGCCGAAAATATCAAGGAACAGGTGAGGATATTTCTGAAAGACAAGTTAAATCTTACGATGTCAGAGGAGAAAACTCACGTTACCCATTCCTCTGAAAAGGTGCGTTATCTTGGATACGACATAAGAATATCAAGAAGTCAGGATACGAAGCGGACGAAAAAAGGCTTACAACGGGTGTGGTATGGAAAAGTGCAGTTATATATGCCGAAAGAAAAATGGATTGCAAAACTGCATGAATACGGAGCATTTAAAATCAAAAAGGACGAGAACGGCAAAGAGAATTGGAAACCGCTCCACAGAGGGGCGCTTATGCCATTGGATGATGTGGCAATCATCAGCAAGTATAATTCAGAAATCAGAGGTTTGTACAACTATTACAGATTGGCAATCAATGTATGCAATCTGGGAAAATTCCATTCTATCATGCGTTGCAGTTGCCTAAAAACGCTGGCGGCAAAATATAATTCTTCTGTTATGAAGATGTATAAGAAGTACCGCAGTGAAAAGGGCGACCTCGGCGCAGATTATAAAACCAAGAGTGGAACAAAGCGATGTGAATTTTACAATGAGGGATTCAGGCGTAACAAGAATATCGCTCCCGAATTTGTAGACATTATGCCGAAGTATAGAGGTCGGATAAAACCGAACAGCCTTGCAGGACGCTTAAAAAGCGGAAAATGTGAAATGTGTGGGGCAAGCCCTGTAAAAGTGTATATGCACCATGTGCAACGCTTAAAAGATTTAAATGCTGATAATGAATTTGACGGACTGATGTTACAGAAAAGGCGGAAGTCACTGGCTCTCTGCCCGAAATGCTATGAAGAAGCAAAGCTAAAATCACTTAAACTATGAAAGATGGCGAGCCGTGTACATCGAGAGGTGTAAGCACGGTTCTGGAGGGGGTTACGCCAAGACCGCTGACGAAAGGAAGTATGGCGTGGCGTTTCCTACCTTATGAACTCTATACGATACAGCGATATTTGCAGTACAACACGCTTGTGAAAAATGGGTTGCAGCACTTTGATGCCTGGGCTTCCACTTTCGGAGAAACCATTACGGCAGTGGAACTTACACCGGAAGGAACAGGATACAGAGCAAAGACAAGGTTCGCAAAATTCTATAACTTGCCTGAACTAATGGCGATGTTCAAGGAGATAGCGGACATTAAAACAGCAGATATGTTGAACCTGCCAGTACCTGAAGCAAAGTACCATAACATTGCAGTAAAGCCGTCGGAAATGCAGAAGGAAATGGTTGCTTCCCTTGCAGAGAGAGCCGAGCAGGTGCGTGGCGGCGGTGTGGATTCAAGCGTAGATAATATGCTGAAAATCACGAATGACGGAAGAAAACTGGCTCTTGACCAACGTATGCTAAACGATATGCTGCCTGATTTTGAGGGCAGTAAAATCAATGCCTGCGTCGATAACATCTATCGGATATGGAAAGAAAATGCCGACAAGAAATCAGCACAGCTTGTGTTTTGTGACCTTTCCACGCCGAAGAATGATGGCACATTTTCCGTCTATAACGACATCAGAAAGAAGCTGATTGAGAGAGGTATTCCTGAAAGTGAAGTGAAGTTCATACACGAAGCCGACACGGATATGAAGAAAAAAGAACTGTTCCAAAAGACCCGTAAGGGAGAAGTCAGAGTGCTTCTCGGCTCTACTCAGAAGATGGGAGCAGGAACGAATGTGCAAGACAAGCTTATCGCACTTCACGACGTGGATTGTCCGTGGCGACCTTCAGATTTGGAGCAGCGTTCTGGTAGAATTGTCCGTCAGGGCAATGAAAATCCGCAGGTAGATATTTACCGTTATGTAACAGAGCAGACCTTTGATGCATACCTCTATCAGCTTGTGGAAGGTAAGCAGAAGTTCGCAAGTCAGATTATGACGAGCAAATCTCCGGTCAGGTCGGCAGAGGATATTGATGAAACCGCACTGTCCTATGCGGAGATAAAAATGCTTGCAACAGGCAATCCGTATATCAAAGAAAAGATGGACTTAGACATTCAGGTACAGAAGCTGAAGATGTTAAAATCCAATTTCTTATCGGAGAAATACGGACTGGAGGATAAGGTCATCAAGTTCTACCCACAACAGATTGCTTACTTGAAATCCCGTGTAGAGGGACTTACAAAAGATGTTGAAACAGCAAAATTACACCCGAAACCGATAGACGAGCAGCCGCTTGGAATGATGGTATCGGGTGTTTCTTATTCCGAAAAAGCCGAAGCAGGTCAGGCAATCATCAATACCTGCAAGTTAATGAACAGTCCCGATGCGATACCACTTGGCGAGTACCGTGGCTTTCAAATGGAACTGTATTTTGATACGGTGCAACGTAATTATGTTGTGAAATTAAAAGGCGAAACAAGCAGAGATGTACCGCTTGGCGATGATGCTCATGGTAATATCGTGAGAATAGATAACGGCATAGAACGCTTTGAGGAAGCACTTGCTGATACGAAAAACAGCCTTGAAAATACGGAGAAACAGTTTGAAACAGCGAAGCAGGAAATCGAAAAGCCGTTTGCAAAGGAGGAAGAATTGAGGGCAAAAACTGCCAGACTTGATGAGCTGAATATCCTGCTCAATATGGATAAAAAGGAAAATGAGATTGTCGGCGGAGAGCCTGATGAGGGCGAAGCAGTCGGCGGCAGAAAGGAGAAATCGTATGAGAGATAAACAGGAAGGCGGTGGTCGATATGCCATTTATCGCACCTGAGTTAATCATTCAGGCGAAGCAGATGGACTTATTAACCTACCTGAGAAATTATGAACCGTATGAGCTGGTTAAGTTTTCAGGTAACACCTATTGCACCAGAACCCACGACAGTTTGAAGATTTCAAACGGGAAATGGATATGGTGGTCGAGAGGTATTGGCGGCAGGAGTGCTTTGGATTATCTGATTAAGGTCAAAGGGTACAGCTTCCTTGAAGCGGTGGAAACCATTATCGGACACACAGCGATTCAGGCTCCGGTCTATGAAAAGCCACAGCCAAAAGAGGAAAATAAACCGCTTCTTCTCCCTGAAAAATGTGCTTCCAACAGAGTGATTACAGAGTATCTTTTCGGGAGAGGAATAGATTTTGAAATCATCAATTACTGTATCTCTAATGACCTTATCTTTGAGAGCCTGCCGTATCACAATGTTGTGTTTGTAGGCTATGACGAGAAGAAAGAGCCGAAATATGCAGCCTACCGTTCCACGAATAAGCGTAGGATTATGGGCGATTGCAGTGGTAGTAAAAAAGATTATTCTTTTCGGCTTGGTAAGGAAAACTTGGAGGAAGTACACCTCTTTGAGTGTGCCATTGACTTGTTATCCTATGCCACACTTGCGAAGCTGAACGGGCAGGATTGGAAAGAAATGAGCTTTGTTTCGCTGTCCGGGGTGTATTCTCCGGCAAAGAAAATTGAGGACAGTAAAGTGCCGATTGCACTGGAAAAGTATCTTGGCAGTAACCCATCTGTCAGGAAAATCCGTATCCATTTTGACAATGATATAGCGGGCAGAAAGGCAGCGCAGACCTTAAAAACCATTCTGCCGGATAAGTATGAAATCGTTGATGAGCCACCAAAAGCCGGTAAGGACTTCAACGATTTTCTTTGTATGCGGATGGGCATTTACAATAAAAAAACACACGAAAGGAATGAAGAACGATGAATGATTCTAAGATTAAAGTTCTCTTGGTAGAACCGGAAAAGTACCCGAAGGAAATTGTAATCGACGACAGTCTGGAAGCAATGCAGGAGGTTGTCGGCGGGGATATTGAGGAATATATGCCCTATGACGATGACGTTGCAATCATCTGTAATGAGGAAGGAAAGATGAGAGGACTTCCGCTTAACCGTGCAGTTTATGTGCAGGACAATGATAAGAAAGAGATGGTAGATATTATCTGCGGCAAATTCTTTATCTGTTATGCACCGCCTGAGAGTGAGAGTTTTCAGAGCTTGCCGGACGATATGATGAAGAAATACAAGGAACAGTTCAAGTATCCTGAACGCTTTTCTAAGGAAGTGGGCGGCAATATCGTGGCTGAACCTTTTAAGCCGAAATCAAAGGATTATGAGAGATAGTAGACTGAGAACGGGGCAACCCGGAGGAGATGTTTATTCTTAGCGAGCAGACCATTTGGATAAACACAGTTTCCCAAACGGTAAAAGGCTCGTTAGGGGTTGCCCCTAATACCCCGTGAGAAAGGAGAACTTGATTTGAGAGAGTTATTACTTATCGCCGCCGGAATACTGCTCGGCAGTTGTCTTGGCGTTACGATGATGTGCTTATTCCAGATTAACAAAGATTGCAGAGTAAAGAGAAAGGAAGATACCGATTATGAGAAAGAGAAACATTCAGAAGATTGTCCGCTTTAACCGCAAGGAAGCACAGGACTTGGCAGCAAAGGCAAAGAAGGCTTGTCTTTCCGAAGCCGGACTTATCCGTTTACTTATCAGAGGTTACGAACCGAAAGAGAAACCCGATGACCGTTTCTATGATGTGATGAGGGAACTTTCCTCTATCGGTAATAATATCAATCAGCTTGCTGCCAAAGCAAATACACTCGGTTTCATTGATGCACCTATGCTGAAGAATGAAGCTGCGAAGTGGAATAAGTTCCAGTCAGAGATTGAGAGGACATATCTTCGTCCAAATCAGAGCGAAATGAAATGGCAGTAACAAAGTTGTGGTCGGTAACAGAAAGGCTCGGTCAGGTCATTGACTATGCGACCAATCCCGAAAAGACTTCTGCCAAAATCAAAAGGGAGTTTTCGCCGGAACAGTATCAGGCTCTTGCAGATGTTATTGCTTATGCAAAGGACGAAGAAAAAACAGAGCGAGAATTTTATGTTGAGGGTATCAACTGTAATGTGGCGATTGCCCGTGACCAATTCATAACGGTTAAGGAGCAGTACCAAAAGACAGAAGGTATCCAAGCCTACCACGGATATTTGAGTTTCAAGGAAACAGATATATCTCCTGAGATGGCACAGAAAATCGGAATGGAGTTTGCGAATGAAGTGTGGGGGAAAAGATTTCAGGTCGTTGTGACAACCCATCTGAACACAAAGCACCTGCACTGCCATTTTGTCGTCAACTCTATTTCTTTCGTCGATGGCAAACATTTGTGGGGCGAGGAAAAAGCGTGGTTCAAATTCCGAAAAATTGCAGACAGGATTTGTGAGAAGTACGGACTTTACTATGACCCGAATCCGAACCGCAGTAAGCAGTCGGATTATCTGACGATGAAAGAAAAGGCAGGTATGCCGACACGCTATTCGGTTGCAAAAGAAGCCATTGATTATGCTATCGACCATAGCAAGACCCTGAAAGAATTTCAGTTTGCTCTCAAGGAAATGGGATATGCCTATAACCTAAGTCCAAGCCGAAAATACTGGACGGTCATTCCAAAGGGATACGATAAGCCGATACGACTGAAAAATCTCGGAGCAGATTATACCAATGACCGGATTGTAGAGCGTATCAAAGAAAATCGTGACAGATGGGCAGAGATTGAGCCGTTCCAGAGGGCGACTTATAAACCAAGACAGTACCGTATGCAGACCAGAGGGCAGAAGCTGAAAAAGAAAGGCGGACTTTATGGGCTGTATCTGTATTACTGTTACAGACTCGGTTATCTGCCCAAGTATAAGAAACAGAATAACGCAAGGCTTCATTATCTTTTGAAAGATGATTTGATGAAGCTCGATAAGATTACTGATGAAGTAAGGCTGCTCGGACGAGAAAATATTTCCACGGACGAACAGCTTTTTTCATATAAGACTTCCTTAGAGGAGCAGATGAAAAATCTGATTGCCGGAAGAACACATCTCCGAAAAAAGATAAGAACAAATATTGATGATGGTCAGCTTCAGGCGGCAAAAGATGAAATCGCTTCTATCAATGGAGAATTGAAAAAACTCCGACGGGAAGTAAAACTCTGCGAGGATATTGCGGAGAGGTCAAAGATTATGGAAGAAAACCTTGAGCATATCGAAACAGAGGAACAAAAACAGCAGAGAAAGGAGAAATCACGCTATGAACAACGGTGGTGACGCAGCAGAGCAGGTCGTTAGGCTTTCGCTTGAAGGATTTGAAGTTGCTGCAAGATTAAGCGGTTCGGCGGCGAAGAATATCGCATTGCTTTTGGTATCGGTTCTGAAGCAGGAACAAAAGACGAAGGGCAAAGCAAGGCTTACCAATATGATTAAGTCAGGCAAGGAGCTGAAAGTCTTTTCCATTCCGCAAAAGGATTTGAAGAAGTTTACCGAACAGGCAAAACGCTATGGCGTTCTTTATTGTGTCCTCAGAGATAAGAACACAAAGGGAGAGAACGCTCCGGTAGATATTATCGCAAGAGCAGAGGACGCTTCTAAAATTCAGCGTATCGTTGAAAGATTTGAACTTGGCAAAGTGGATAAGGCTTCGATTGTCAGTGAAGCAGAGAAAGCTATCGCAGACCGTGAAGCGGTTGAGAAAGAAAAGCCGACCAAATCCAAGAGTGAAATCATTATGGAGGAAGCAGTCAGAAACCCAATGCAGAAAGAGGAGCGAGCAAACGCAAACCCCTCAGTCGCCAAAACAGACAAAAGCCCTCTGTCAAGGCAAAACTCAGAGCCGGTAGAAACGCAATCTGATAAGGGTGTTGCAAAGCCAGTGGAAAAGCCATCGGTCAAAGAGAAACTTGACCGTTATAAGGCTCAGGCAAAACAGCAAAAAGAAGCAGAGCGTAAAGAGCCGGAGGTTAAGAAAGACGGTAAGAAGCCGCAACAGAAAAACGGTCAGACGGTACACCGTCAGCCGAAGAAGAAACCAAAAACAAAAGAGAGGTAATTCACTATGACAAATGATTTCAAACCCGCAAAGGCTGGCGGTAATCAGCCAAGATTATCCAAAGAGGAGTATGCGGAAAAGAAGCGAGCAGAAAAAGAAAAGGTCTATCAGATGATTGATGACGCTGCCCGTGAGATTGTGAGTGACCCTGATAAGTTCAAGAGCTTTCTTGATACGCAGAGTCGAATGGACAGATATTCCGCAGCAAATGCTCTCCTTATTTACAGTCAGTATCCGCAGGCGACACAGCTTAAAGATTTTGATGATTGGGGTAAGGACAATGTGAAGATTACCAAAGGGGCAAAGAGTATTTCTATTCTTGAACCAGTGGAATACACAAGAGCAGATGGTTCTCCGGGTATTTCCTACAATGTCAAAAAGGTATTTGATGTTACGCAGACAAATGGAAGAAAAGCTCCGGCAGTGTCAGCAAACCGTGACCCGAAAGCACTTATCACGACAATGCTTGATGTATCTCCGGTGGAGGTTGCGGCAACCGATGAACTTCCGTATCCGAATATGGCAGCTTTCTATAATAATGAAAAGCAGACCTTGTATGTGAAGCGGAATGTGGGCGACAGCGTAGCAGTTGCTCAGTGTGTCGCTCAGGAACTTGGACACGCACAGCTTTCCATCAACAGCGAAAGTTACAGCCGCAGGGATATGGGCTTTCAGGCAGTGTGTATCGGATATATGATTTGCAAGAAGTATGGCGTAGATACACAGAATTTTGCAATTAACCGTATTCCGGAGGGATTGGCTTCCAAAGAGCCGAAAGAAATCCGTGCGGAGCTTTCCAAGATACGAAATGCAATGGCAGAAATTCACAGTCATATCTCTGATGAAATGTTCCGCAAGAAGCAGGAGCGTTCAAAGGACTATGAGAGATAACGGAGGGCAGATATGGAAAAAGAAAAACTCTACCACATTGCTTTGGACGATTATGAACACGGTGTTGTCATTCGCTCTTTAAACGATGAGAAAACAAAGTTGATGGAGGAAGGCAAGTCCGCAGACGCAGTAGACGACCTGCTTGTAAAAGTCGGAAATGCCCCATTGAAAAAGTTCAAAGTGATTGAAAGGAAACGCTCAGATGAAGCGAGATAATGACAGGCAGACTGCCATTATTTTATCCATTGTCGGTATCGTTCCGGTCATATGGCTGGCACTTCTGATTGCACCTTCCATAAGCGGAGGATTGCCGGAGATAGCAGCCAATCTTGCGACACTCTTTGATAATCCATTTTCCATAAAATTATGTGGGGACAGCCTGAAAACTGTCCTCATTTTACTTTTATGCTATGGAATGGGTATCGGGATTTATTTCTCAACAAGAAAGAATTACCGCAGACGAGAGGAACACGGTTCTGCCAAATGGGGCAATGTCAGAGCCATTGATAAAAAGTACCGACAAAAGCCGCTGTCAGAAAATAAGCTGATGACTCAGAATGTGTGCATTGGACTTAATGCCAAGAAGCACAGACGAAATCTGAATACGCTTGTGTGCGGTGGCTCCGGTGCAGGTAAGACGAGGTTTTATGCAAAGCCTAATATTATGAATGCTGCAAGAAACAGCTATGTGATATTAGACCCGAAAGGGGAAATCCTGCGAGATACGGGACATCTTCTTGAGAAGAAAGGTTACGAAGTGCGTGTGCTTGATTTGATTTCAATGGAGAAAAGCCATTGTTACAATCCGTTTGTATATTTGCAGAACGACAATGATGTGCAGAAGCTCGTAACCAATCTTTTCAAGAGTACCACTCCGAAAGGTTCACAGAGCAATGACCCGTTTTGGGATACGGCAGCGTCGATGCTTCTGCTTGCACTTGTATTTTATCTGCACTATGAAGCACCGCCGGAAGAACAAAATTTTGCAATGGTAATGGAAATGCTCAGAGCCGGGGCGATTGAGGACGAGGACGACCCAAGTCCTTCTCCGCTTGATAATCTGTTTTCGGATTTGATGATAGATAATCCTGACCACATTGCTTTGAAGTATTATCACTCTTATCATTCCGGTTCTTCCAAAACATTAAAATCTATACAGATAACCCTTGCAGCAAGGCTTGAAAAGTTTAACTTGGAGAGTCTTGCTGCTCTTACTTCTGCCGATGAACTGGATTTGCAGTCACTCGGAGAGAAAAAGGTGGCACTGTTTGCACTGATACCGGATAACGACTCCAGTTTCAACTTCTTGGTATCCATTCTTTACACACAGCTCTTTCAGCAGTTGTTTTATGCAGCCGACCATATTCACGGCGGTTGTCTGCCGATGCCTGTTCATTTTATGATGGACGAATTTGCCAATGTTTCACTGCCGGACGACTTCGACAAGATACTGTCGGTTATGCGTTCCCGTGGGGTATCGGTAAGCATCATCTTACAGAACTTGGCACAGCTTAAAGCCTTGTTTGAAAAACAGTGGGAGAGCATTGTGGGTAACTGCGATGAATTTCTTTACCTTGGTGGAAATGAGCAGTCAACCCATAAATATGTGTCGGAGATGTTGGGCAAGGAAACCATTGATACCAACACGTTCGGAAAGAGTACCGGAAGAAGCGGTAACTATTCCACCAACTATCAGATTAGCGGCAGAGAGTTACTTACCCCTGATGAGGTGCGTATGCTCGATAATCAGTACGCTATTTTGTTTATCCGTGGGGAAAGACCCATTATGGATTTCAAATATGACATTATGAAACACCCGAATGTGGCACTTACCACAGACGGAAAGGCGAGTCCTTATAAGCATGGAGAAGTCACAAAAGATATTGCTTCGATTGCCATTTGGGACATTGACCCTGCAACACTTCCTGAAAAGGAAATGGAAGAAACGAACTGGGAACTTCTTTCCGATGAGGAGATGGAAGCTCTGTTCATAAACAATCAAACAAATTAAATTTTGGAGGTATTCAACTATGACTATTTTTAAGAAAAAAGCAACTGATATTCAGGAAACAAAGAAACTGCCTATGACCGGAAAGGTTAAGAAAGGCTTCCGTGCTTACTGCACAATGGTCATTATCGGTGCATTGGCACTTGGAATGACAACGACTGCATTTGCTGCGAATGACCCGCTTACCGTAGTCAATAATCTGTCCGATTTTATCTTCGGACTTATCCGTGCCATCGGTATGATTTTGCTTGGCTTTGGTATCGTGCAGGTCGGTCTTTCACTTAAATCTCACGACCCTTCTCAGAGAGCCAATGGCTTCCTGACTCTTGCGGGTGGTGTCATTATCACTTTTGCGAAAGAAATCCTTACTCTTATCACAGGCTAAGATAAGAGTTACACAGTTATCGAGGGGTGTGCCAAGTTAAGGTACACCCCTTAATTGTAAGGAGGTGCTTTGAATGAGTGATAACTGGGTAGTTCAAAATCTTGAAAATGCCCTTGAAACTTGGAATGAAAAACTGTCGGAAATATGGACGCTCATCACAACTACACCGCAGAACTTTAAGGGCGGGAATATCTGGAAGGTTATCGTTGACATCAATGGTGCGGTTCAGGCTATCGGGCTTGCCTTACTTGTATTGTTTTTTGTGATAGGTATGGTAAAGACCTGCGGAAGTTTTACAGATGTGAAGAAACCGGAACACGCTTTAAAACTCTTTGTTCGTTTTGCACTGGCGAAAGGTGTTATCACATACGGAATGGAACTTATGCTTGCACTATTTAATATCGTGCAAGGGACAATTTCAACCATTATGAATGCTGCCGGATTTGGAACTCCGGAACAGACGACCTTACCCACAGAGATGGTAACGACCATAGAGGATTGCGGATTTTTTGAGAGTATCCCTTTGTGGGCGGTAACGCTTATCGGAGGATTATTTATCACGGTGCTGTCGTTCATTCTGATAATGACAGTGTATGGACGATTTTTTAAACTTTATATGTACACAGCACTTGCACCGATACCACTTTCCACATTTGCAGGAGAACCGACACAGAATGTAGGCAAGAGTTTTATCAAGAGCTATTGTGCAGTTCTGCTTGAGGGGGCAGTCATTGTACTTGCTTGTATTATTTTCTCCGTATTTGCTTCATCGCCGCCAGTGGTTAATCCTGATGCAGCAGCAGTTACGCAGGTGTGGGCATATATTGGGGAACTGGTATTTAATATGCTTGTTCTTGTCGGTGCAGTGAAAATGTCTGACCGTATTATCCGAGAGATGATGGGACTTTAAGGAGAGATTTTGAGATGAACCAAAGAGATTGTAAGAAATGTGTTTACTATGGTGGTAAACGGAAAGGCAAAGTCTTTTGCCTGAATGATAAATGCGTGAGGGAGAAAGACCGAAACCGCAGGAAAGGAAACAGATATGGAAGTAAAAATTAACCGAGAAATCAGAAATTATACAGAGTCAATGTTTTTTGGACTGTCGCTCAGACAGTTCATTTTTTCTGTTCTCGCTTGTGGCGTTGCGGTAGGATTGTATTTCTTGCTCAGACCGTATGTTGGCACGGAAACCGTATCGTGGGTGTGCATTTTGGGTGCTGCCCCGTTTGCGGCACTTGGCTTTGTGAAGTACAATGGTATGACCGCAGAAAAAGCAATCTATGCGTGGATAAAATCGGAGTTTTTGATGCCGAAGAAGCTGGTGTTTCACTCCACCAATGTGTATTACGAACTGATGAAGCCAAGCATTGAACAGAAACAAAAAGACCATTTTCGAGAATCTAAAACATAAAATAAGATTTAATCTATTGACAGACAAGTGCTTTCTGAATATACTATAATGATTTAGCATTTGACTAGATGGGCGGCTTGGGAAGAAAGGAGAAATGTTAATATGTATAAGTATGTGGAAGACAAACAGTTTCTGAGCCGTATGCGTTCGTTATGTGGAGAAATAATGCAAGACCTTTGCCATACGCTGAAAGAAGAATATGATATTGGTGCTTCATTCTATCTCGTGGGTAGTGGTGCAAGAAACCTGATATTACAAAATGCTAATCGACCGATTGATTTGGATTATAATCTTGAAATCACAAGAATAGATGATTGGGAAGATTGCAAAGAAATCAAAGAATGTGTCAGAAAGGCTTTCAATATTGTTCTTAGAGAATATGGGTGGAGCGACTGCCAAGATTCCACCTCATCTTTGACAACGGAAAAGCGACACTTTAATCAGGGAAATAGTACAGAATTTTCAATGGATATTTGTATTGTTTGCGAGGATACAGACGGGAACTATCATCGCCTTATTCACGATAAGCGATGTTTTCCAAACAGATATTTCTGGAATCAAGCACCTAATTCAAGAAACATTAGAGAGAAAGCGAAGTATGTCAAAGAAAAAGGAAAATGGACATTAGTTAGAGAGCAGTATCTGAGAATAAAAAAACAGTATTTGACTTCCAACGACTACAACCATTCCTCTTTCATTTGCTATATTGAAGCAGTCAATAATGTATATAATTCAAGAAAGCACTGGAACTAAATAAAACCAATTTGATGTATCGTCACTATAATCAGTGGCGATATTTTTTTACCAAAAGGAGGTCATGAGTTTTTATGATTAAGACTCTTACGAACCTGTTTAAGCAGGATAAAGAAAAATTTGTCGTACCGAAAGGGGTGCAGGACGTGATTCCCGTGGCAGCTATATTTGATGATGGCATTTTCAAAGTGGGAAAGGATAAATATTCAAAGACCTACCGCTTTACGGATATTAACTATGCAGTGGCGAGCCGTGAGGATAAGGAAGCGATGTTTCTTGAATATTCCGAACTTCTGAACTCTCTTGACAGTGGTGCAACGACAAAAATCACAATCAATAATCGTCGGCTCAACAGACTGGATTTTGAGCAGACAATCCTTATTCCGACAACCGGAGATAATCTGGACGAGTATCGAGAGGAATACAACAAAATGCTTCTTGATAAGGCAACGGGTGCAAACTCCATTGTTCAGGATAAGTATATTACCATTTCCATCAACAAAAAGAGTGTGGAGGACGCAAGAACTTATTTTGCCCGTGTCGGTGCAGATTTGATTGCTCACTTCGGCAGGCTTGGAAGTAAGTGCGTGGAACTGGAAACAGACGAAAGACTTCGTATTTTCCACGATTTTTATCGTGTGGGAGAGGAAAGCTCTTTCCACTTTGATATTAAGGAAACAAGAAAAAAGGGACACGATTTTAAGGACTATATCTGCCCTGACACAATGGAATTTGAAAAGGACTATTTCAAGATGGGAAACCGTTATGGAAGAGTCCTTTTTCTTCGTGAATATGCGTCCTATATCAAGGACAGTATGGTAGCGGAACTTACTGATATGAACAGAAATCTGATGATGTCCATTGATATTGTTCCCGTTCCGACTGATGAAGCAGTAAAGGAAGCAGAGAACCGTCTGCTTGGTGTGGAAACCAATATCACAAACTGGCAGCGTAGGCAGAATGCCAATAACAACTTCTCTGCCACCGTTCCGTATGATATGGAGCAGCAGAAGAAAGAAATGAAAGAGTTCCTCGATGACCTGACGACCCGTGACCAGAGAATGATGTTCGCTGTTATCACAATGGTTATTACGGCAGACAGTAAGGAACAGCTTGAGAATGATACGGAAGCATTGCTTACCACAGCAAGAAAACATCTTTGCCAGTTTGCAACACTGAGATTTCAGCAGGTAGATGGACTCAACACGGTAATGCCGTTTGGAACAAGAAAGATTGATGCCTTCAGAACACTTACAACAGAGAGCCTTTCGGTATTTATCCCATTCAGGGTGCAGGATATTTTCCACGAGAACGGTATCTATTATGGTCAGAATGTTATCAGCAAAAATATGATTATCGCAGACCGCAAGCAGCTTTTGAATGGTAACTCCTTTATTCTCGGTGTATCTGGTGGCGGTAAGTCATTTGCGGCAAAGGGAGAAATCATCAATCAGGTGCTTTCTTCAGATGCGGATATTATCATCATCGACCCTGAGCGAGAGTATTCACAGCTTGTCAATGCGATGGGCGGAGAAGTAATCAATATTTCTGCTACTTCCGACAATCACATCAATGCAATGGATATGAATAAGGATTACGGCGACGGTGCAAACCCTGTCATTTTGAAATCTGAGTTCATTATGTCCCTTTGTGAACAGCTCATCGGCGGAACAAATCTCGGAGCAAAGCAGAAGTCTATCATTGACCGTTGCACGGCAAGCGTGTACCGCAGTTATCAGCAGAATGACTATCAGGGACATATACCGACCTTGCAGGATTTCAGGGCAGAACTTTTGCAGCAGGACGAACCGGAAGCAAAGGAACTGGCACTTGCTATTGAGCTTTTTACGCATGGTTCTCTGAACACTTTTGCAAAGCAGACGAATGTGGATACTAATAACCGCCTTATCTGCTATGACATTCTTGACTTGGGTAAACAGCTTATGCCGATTGGTATGCTTGTTGTCCTTGACTCTATCCTGAACCGTATCACACAGAACCGTGCAAAGGGTAAGAATACCTTTATCTTCATTGATGAGATTTATCTTCTGTTCCAGCACGAATACTCTGCAAACTTCCTCTTTACCTTGTGGAAGCGTGTGAGAAAATACGGTGCATACGCAAGCGGAATTACCCAGAACGTCGATGACCTTTTGCAGAGCCACACAGCAAGAACAATGCTTGCAAACTCAGAGTTTATCATTATGCTGAATCAGGCTTCCACAGACAGGCTTGAGCTTGCAAAACTTCTGAATATTTCCGACCTCCAGATGTCCTATATCACGAACGTGGAAGCAGGACACGGACTTATCAAGGTGGGAAGCTCGCTAGTACCGTTTGCAAACAAATTCCCTAAGAACACGAAACTTTATAAACTGATGACGACCAAGCCGGGCGAAGCGTAAGGAGGGATTTACAATGTCTAAAATTCAATTTCGCAATGCTGCACACAGAGATTTTGTATTGGAAAATCTGGATAAGTGCAAAGTAAACGACTGCTATCACAGAGCATTTTTCTATGTGATGGGTATTTCAGAAGAAACGAGAATGAACATCGGAAAGATGTTTGATTTTAAGAGAGACTGCATCATACCGGAAGGTATGCACGGCGGTTGGCAGACAAGTGGCACAGTCAAGGTCTGCCACCTTGCCTTTAATCTCTGGAATGGATTTACGGAAGAAGGCAGGGAAAATCTCTATACACCGGAGGAACTGTTCTGTTGTGGATATGCTCCGTATTTCATGGAGGGTATCAAGTTGAGGTATCCGGAGTATTGCAGAGATTTGACTCCACCTAAGAGAAACGATATGGAAAGGTAAGAGAAAATGAGCAGAAAAATCTATATTATTATTGCGATGGTGTTTACGGTAGTGTTGTCTGTAAGCACCTTCTTTATTATCCGTAATCACATTGACTCTGCCAAGCAGAATGAAGTCTATGATAACCTTGCGGAGATTGTGGAGGACGAGCCGCCAAAGGAAAATGAGGGCGTGACGTTTTCGGAAGATAAGGACTATCTTGCGGAATATTTTGAACTTTATCGGCAGAATGAGGATATGGTGGGTTGGATAAAGGTTGAGGATACCAATATCAACTATCCGGTCGTGCAGTCTGTAAATGAGCCGAACTTCTACCTGAAGCACAAGTTTGATAAGACCTATTCCGCTTATGGCTGTCCATATGTGCAGGAAAATTGTGATGTGCAGAAACCTTCAGACAACATCATTATATACGGACACCATATGAATGACGGCTCGATGTTTACGGGACTGATGAAGTACAGAAACAAGAGCTTTTGGGAAGGTCATAAGACGATTACCTTTGATACACTGACGGACAGACACCAGTATGAAGTGATTGCAGTCTTTAAGACAGTCGTTTATACAGACAGCTCCGATAGCTTTAAGTATTATGAGTTTACGGACGCAGAAAATGCGGCAGAGTTTGATGCGTATGTTGCTAAGTGCAAGGAACTTTCTTTGTATGATACCGGAGTATCGGCAGAGTATGGCGACAAGCTTATTTCTCTTTCTACTTGTGAATATTCAAGAAACAATGGCAGGCTTGTTGTTGTCGCTAAGAGAGTGGATTAAACCCCACTCTCTATTATTTTTCGAGAAAGGAGGAAACCGATGGCTGATATAAAAACAAGAGATACAAGCAAAGGCACAATCAAGACCATAAATAAGGCAGCAGTTGCCACGGAGCGAATGAAGAAAGCCTATGTGATGACGAAAGATAAGGCAGAACATTCCACCAATGCTTCGGAAAATTCCGCAGAGGAATATGCTTCCGATAAAATCGAAGCGGCAACGGATAGGGCTGTTCACGAAACTGCATACCGTGCGGATAAAGTCGGCAGATGGGGTGTGCGTGAAACAAGGCAGAATTATCAGAAAGCCAAAACGGGGATTGAGAATTTTAAGACCAAGCGTGCAGAGAAGCAGCTTCAAAAACAATCGGTCAATCCTGTCGGAAAACAGAGTATCCGAACTCTGGAACATACGGAGAAAACAATTAAGCAGTCTGCAAGGTCGGCAGGAAATACGACAGTCAAGACCGTATCGAAAGGTGCAACCAATACTGTTCAAAGGTCGGTCAAGACCGCAGAACAAACGGCAAAGACTTCTATTAAGACCACAAAAGAAGCTGCCATTATAGCACAGAAAACAGCAAAAACAACAGCCAAAGCAACACAGAAAGCGGCTCAGACGGCAAAGAAAGCGGCGAAAGCCACAGCAGATACCGTTAAAGCCACAGCTAAAGCTACTGTTGCGACAGTCAAAGCGATTATTGCAGGGACAAAAGCACTTGTAGCAGCAATCGCCGCAGGCGGTTGGATAGCGGTTCTGATTATTATGATTGTCGTGCTGTTTGGTGCTGCCGTAGCAATGTTTGGAGGAGGAAGTGACAGTAATTCCTATACTCCGGTAAGTGCAGAGGTAGAAGCCTATGAACCCATCATACAGAAGTATGCCAAAGAGTACGGCATTCCTGAGTATGTAGAACTTATCAAGGCGGTTATGATGCAGGAAAGCGGTGGCAGAGGACTTGACCCTATGCAGGCAGCAGAGGGAAGTTTCAATACAAGGTATCCGCACGAACCTAATGGAATTAAAGACCCTGAATATTCTATCCAGTGTGGAGTTCAGGAATTGAAAGCGGCTCTTACTTCGGCAGAAGTGGAAAGTCCGATAGATATGGAGCATATCAAACTTGCCTTGCAAGGCTACAACTTCGGTAATGGGTATATTTCTTGGGCAAAAACAAAGTATGGCGGTTATTCTTATGCCAATGCAGTGGAGTTTTCCACTCAGCAGGCACAAAGGCTTGGTTGGGACAGTTATGGAGATACCCAATATCCGGCTCACGTTCTGAGATACTATCCGTATGGGCGAGCCTTTACTGCCGGAGGTAATCAGGCGATTGTTGAGGTTGCCTTGACACAGCTAGGCAATCAGGGCGGACAACCTTACTGGAGCTGGTACGGCTTTAATAGTCGAGTGGAATGGTGTGCCTGCTTCGTATCTTGGTGTGCTGACCAATGCGGGTATATTGAAAGCGGACTTGTTCCGAAATTTGCAGGTTGCGTGGATGGTGCAAACTGGTTTAAGTCAAATGGAAAATGGCAAGACCGCACTTATGAACCAAAGGTAGGAGATATTATCTTCTTTGATTGGGAAGGCGACGGTACAACAGACCACGTTGGTATCGTAGAGAAGTGTGAGAATGGCACAGTTTATACCGTAGAGGGCAACTCAGGCGACGCCTGCAAGCAAAGACAGTACGCAGTCGGAAGCAGCAATATCTATGGATACGGTATTCCGGCATATTAAAAATTCCAGACGGTGTCTGGAAAATTGAAAAGATGGCTGCTCAGTTGAGTAGCCATCGGGTACATTATGAGAAATCGGTTGTTTCTCTGTTATTCAGGAAAATATGGTGTGTGTGATAAGTGAAGCTGAAAAGCATATCGGCATTTTCTTTGTTACCGTCTAAAAAGGAAATATCATCGGCAAGGATAAAAAGAATTGCTAACAGCTTCTTGATATATCCAGTGTAGCAGGCATAATCTACATAGATGTTGGCGATATATCCCTCGGCAAATTCTATCAGGTCAGCGTCAATTTCAAAGTTGTTGGATAACTCGTAAACGGTCTTGATGAATTTGTCCTTATCAGCAATTCGTTCTTTACTTGGAACACTTCTGCGGTTCTTCTGTATGAATTTCAAAAAATCATCAGCTTCCGTAAAGTCAGGAGTGATTGTGTTGCCAGTTCCCAAATCTGTTTTGTAATCCTCAAATTTCTCTTTTTCAAACCGATTACTGAATATTATCTTTTGTTCATCCATTCCTTTTTACCCCTAAGTTTATTCTATGGAGATTGTTTAACTTGGCTCTTGGGTTGTGATTTGTCTTTCGCCATTAACAATCGTGAATTACTACTTTATATAGTATAACATAAAAATAGTTGGGAATCATCACTGATAGTTGGTTTGACTTCCTTTTGGTGCGTGTGATTTGGAATCTACTTAACCTATACTATTAGTTATGGAAACACACTAAGGGAGGTGATGCGATGAAGCTCGATACAATCGGCAAGAATATAAGAAAGTTCCGACTTGCGAAGAAATTACGCCAAGAAGATTTGGCTGAGAAAACAGACTTGACAACAAATTATATTGGTATGGTTGAGCGTGGAGAGAAAATTCCGTCACTCGAAACTTTCATAAAGATACTAAATGCTTTAGATGTATCATCGGATATGGTTCTTACAGATGTCTTGGAAACGGGATACACAGTCAAGAACTCTATGCTGAATGAGAAACTTGAAAAACTTGCTCCTGAAGATAGAAACAGAATTTATGAAGTCATAGATACACTTGTGAAGCAGTCAAAGCAAATACTTCCATAAAACACAGAAGTTCGTCCTAATCGACGAGCTTTCTTTTTTTCAGTATAAAAAATTTCAGCTATCGACAAATTTTTCGGGACTTCGACAGAGAGAATATGCTATAACAACAACTGCCAGTGATAGACACATACTAATAGACATAGGAGGAAGTAGAAGTGAACGACATTTTCAGACAAATAGCGAAAGAAAATGGAACAACCGAAAAAGCAGTAAAGGAGGAAATGCAGTTTGCTATTCGGGAAGCAATGAAAAGTGCTGAACCGGAAGCAATAGCTTTCTGGAAAGCAGTTGCACCGGACGGAAAAGAGCCGCCGATAGAAAAGGTTATAGCAATGATTGCATTGAATGTTAATAATAGAATGTATAATTGAGGTGCTTCGGCATCTCTTTTTTATTATTTTTTAAAAGAGTTGCATTAGGTGTTTGTAAAAAGTGACACCTTAATGCATGAAAGGTTACATTCCTGTCCGAAATCTTGAAATGACTGAAAATTTAATATATAATGATAAATGACTAACTGTAACGAAGAAGAATTATAAGATGAAGAGGTGTTACTGATGAAGATATGCTATAACAAACTTCAAAAACTTATGATTGACAATCAAATGAAAAGACAGGATTTAATGCGTGCAGCCGAAATCACATCATACGCTGCAACGAAGATAAATAAGAATGAGCCAGTATCTCTTGAAGTACTGATGAGGATATGTCAGGTGTTTCACTGTGATATCGGAGATATATGCGAAGTTATTTTAGATGAGTAATAAAAAGTTATGTATTATGGTTCGCTTGATTTTATAGGAGGATATGTTAATGGCATCGAGTAATAATGCAAATATCGGATTTGAAAAACAGATTTGGGATGCAGCGTGTGTCCTTTGGGGACATATTCCCGCAGCAGAATACAGAAAGGTTATCGTAGGTCTTATTTTCCTGCGTTACATATCAAGTGCGTTTGAAAAGCGTTATCAAGAGCTTGTTGCAGAAGGCGACGGCTTTGAAGATGACAGAGACGCCTATGTTGAGGACAATATTTTCTTCGTACCGGAGGACGCTCGTTGGAGCAAAATTGCTTCTTCTGCTCATACTCCTGAAATCGGTACGGTTATCGACGACGCTATGAGAGCCATCGAAAAAGAAAATACAACCCTTAAAAATGTATTGCCTAAGAATTACGCAAGCCCCGATTTGGACAAGCGTGTTTTGGGTGATGTCGTTGACCTGTTCACTAATATGGATATGGGCGACACCGAGGAAAGCAAAGACCTGCTCGGAAGAACTTATGAGTATTGTATTCAGCAGTTTGCCGCTTACGAAGGTGTTAAGGGCGGTGAGTTCTACACGCCTGCAAGTATTGTTAAAACTATTGTTGCTATCTTAAAGCCGTTCAAAAACTGCCGTGTATATGACCCTTGCTGCGGTTCGGGCGGTATGTTTGTACAGAGTGCAAAGTTCATTCAGGCTCACAGCGGTAAGCGTGGCGAAATCGCCGTTTACGGTCAGGAGTCCAATGCCGACACTTGGAAAATGGCAAAAATGAATATGGCTATTCGTGGTATTGACGCAGACTTCGGTCCGTATCAGGCAGATACATTTTTCAATGATTTGCACAAGACTTTGAAAGCCGATTTCATTATGGCAAATCCGCCTTTCAACCTCTCTAACTGGGGACAGGAAAAGCTCAAAGACGATGTGCGTTGGAAGTACGGTACACCGCCTGCCGGCAATGCCAACTATGCGTGGATTCAGCATATGATACATCATCTTGCACCTAACGGAAAAATTGGTCTTGTTCTTGCAAACGGTGCTTTGTCCTCTCAGTCAAGCGGCGAGGGCGACATCAGAAAGAACATAATTCAAGCCGACCTTGTAGAAGGAATTGTTGCTCTGCCTACGCAGCTCTTTTACAGCGTTACTATTCCTGTTACTCTTTGGTTCATCACAAAGAATAAGAAACAAAAAGGTAAGACCTTATTTATCGACGCTCGTAGAATGGGTTATATGGTTGACCGTAAGCACAGAGATTTTACCGATGACGATATTCAGAAGTTGGCAGATACATTTACCGCTTTCCAAGAAGGAACGCTTGAAGATGTGAAAGGCTTCTGCGCAGTTGCCGATTTGCAAGAAATCGAGAAGCAAGACTTTATCCTCACTCCGGGCAGATATGTAGGGATTGAAGAAGTCGAGGATGACGGCGAACCCTTTGAAGAAAAAATGACACGCCTTACATCTGAGCTTTCTGATATGTTCGCAAAGTCTCACGAGTTAGAGGACGAAATCCGTAAGAAACTGGGGGCGATTGGGTATGAAGTTTAACAGATATACGCTTTCTGATTTAGCAACCATCAAATACGGTAAAAATCAAAAGAAAGTACTTTCTGATAGCGGCACTGTCCCTATTTTTGGTACAGGTGGACTTATGGGCTTTGCTACGACTTCGCTTTATGATAAGCCTTCTGTTTTGATTGGAAGAAAAGGTACAATAGGTAAAGTGAAGTATGTTGAACAGCCATTTTGGACTGTTGATACGCTCTTTTATACTATCATAAATACTGACCTTGTAATTCCAAAGTACTTGTTCTATGTTATGTCACTTATTGACTTAAACAATTACAACGAAGGAACAACTATTCCAAGTTTAAGGACAGAAACGCTTAATAGACTTGAATTTGATATTCCCGATTTAGAGGAACAAAGAAAAATTCTGTCGTGTCTAAACCCGATTGATGAAAAAATCGAGCTTAACAATGCGATAAACAATAATTTAGCGGCTTAAATGTCAATGTCGGAGATATCAAGCTCACCAGACATCAACCTTGGAAGCAGAGTATCACGTAAAGAAGCAAGCTTGGCAGATTGAATAACATTATTTGATATTCCTGCAAAAATAGAATCAAGTGTACAAAACAGAGCGTTTTTATCCTTTTCACTTAATAGCGGAATAGGAATAGCTTGTATGTTTTTAATAGGTAACTTCTGCTGTACAGCACCCACTGTACCTTTAGCAATAGCTTCTCTTCCTAATTGAGATCGCAGGTATAGCAATAGATATTCTGGTGTTATATGCTTTAAGTTGGTTACTTTGACGCAATTTTCGGTCAGATTAGCCTTATCCAAAGTTGAATCTACAATAGCTGTCAAACCGATTGTTCCAACAATCGAAATCAGAACATCTCCCGTAGAAACTATGTAACGGGAAATACTTTTTTGTGTTTCTTTGTCAACATATGCGTAATTAGGAGTAAGAGATGCAAACAGAGCATTATTTAAGTCTCGTACTCTAATATATGGATGAGCATTGGGTATATCTATAAGGTTGACACCTTTAGGTAATCGCTTACCACCTTTCACATCTGCAATTTCGCCGAGATTAACGGTTGTGATAGCGTTGCTAAGGATTGATTGAAAAATTGCTTCTGCTTGCTGCTCTAAATTATTGTTTAGCATATAACATACCCATAACTTCCGTGGGTGGCGGAAGTTAATATCGGGGGACTTCCGCCCCATAGTCGTTCTCTAAGAATAAAAAGGAGAATTGACTGTGAAACAAGATTTAATCAAAGATGTTGTTCAAGGAATGTTACCATACTTGAACAATGCACAATGCGAAAGGTTGCAAGAGGTGTTGCAATACAACCTTGCAAAGTATGAGGTAACAGAAAATAGGCAACAAGAGCATAACTCGGAGCAGAACTATGTGGAGCTGTTCCTGTCGGCAAAGCGAATCGAGGGCTGTTCTGAGAAATCTCTTAAATACTACAAGGCAACTATCGAAACAATGATTGAAACTGTCGGTAAAAGCGTAAAACATATTGAAACCGACGACATAAGACGATACCTGACCGAATATCAGGAAAAGAAGAAATCCAGCAAGGTTACGATTGATAATATTCGCCGTATCCTATCAAGCTTCTTTTCGTGGCTTGAGGACGAGGACTATATACTGAAAAGTCCCGTCAGACGAATACACAAGGTCAAAACTGGCACGAACATCAAAGAAACATATTCCGATGAAGCCTTGGAACTTATGAGAGATAACTGCACCGAGCTGAGAGATTTGGCAATGATAGATATGCTGGCTTCAACGGGTATGCGTGTCGGCGAAATGGTGTTGCTCAACAGAAACGATATTGATTTTAACGAACGAGAATGTATCGTGTTCGGTAAAGGAAATAAGGAACGAGTGGTCTATTTTGACGCAAGAACAAAGATACATTTGCAGAATTACTTAAATAGTAGAACCGATGATAACCCGGCACTTTTTGTATCGCTGAAAGCACCACACAAAAGGCTGAAAATCGGCGGTATAGAAACAAGACTCAGAGAATTTGGAAAGCAATTAGGGCTGCACAAGGTACACCCGCACAAGTTCAGGCGTACCCTTGCAACTATGGCAATAGACAAAGGAATGCCCATTGAGCAACTGCAACAGCTCTTAGGGCATAGAAAGATAGATACGACCTTGCAGTACGCAATGGTAAAACAAAGCAATGTAAAAATTGCTCATCGAAAATATATCGGATAGAGAGGAAAACGAATATGGCTGAATGGAAAACGGTTAGACTTGGTACGATAGTTTCGACAAATCAGGACACATATTCTCTAAAGGAGAATTGGCAATTTGTGAACTACTTAGATACCGGCAATATTACTATGAACCGTATTGATAAAGTGCAACATATCAACACTTCAATGGATAAGCTGCCGAGCAGGGCAAGAAGAAAAGTAAAATCGAATAGTATTATTTATTCAACCGTAAGACCCAACCAGTTGCACTATGGAATTATCAAGGAACAGCCTGAAAATTTTTTGGTATCTACCGGCTTTACTGTTATTGATGTAAATATGGAGAAAGCCGTTCCCGATTACATATATTATGTATTAACTCAAAAAGAGATAACGGAACATTTGCAAGCAATAGCAGAACAGAGCGTATCGGCTTATCCGTCTCTAAAACCATCGGATATTGAAAATTTAGAAGTGTTACTCCCTGATATTGACACTCAAAAAGCAACTGTTGCTATTCTCGGTGTTATAGATGAAAAAATTAAGCAAAACACAGAGATAAACAATAATTTATACGAACAAATGCTTTCTATTTTTAATAATGCAAGACGGACTTCAGCATGGAACAAACATAAGCTTAGTGATGTGCTGATATTCTTTGATAATCTCCGGAAACCACTTTCTTCCATACAACGGGAGAAAATGGCACACATTTATCCGTATTATGGGGCAGCATCTATTGTGGATTACGTTGAAGATTATCTATTTGACGGAACATATATTCTCATCAGCGAGGATGGTGCTAATGTAATTGATTCATTTGGACACCCATTAACGCAATATACTTATGGGAAGTTTTGGGTTAATAATCACGCTCATATTGTAAAGGGAACTAACGGTTATTCCGAAGCCTTGGTATATGCTATGCTTGGAACGCTAAATATGCAAAGCATTGTTACAGGTGCTGCTCAGCCCAAAATCAACCAAGCAAATTTGCGGAATTTTGAAGCAGTTTTACCAGAAAGTGAAGAAGCTCAGGTTTTATCGGAACTATTAAATCCTATGTTACAACAAATATTACACCATGAACAAGAAAACGAAAAACTTTCTGAATTAAGAGATATATTATTGCCTCAGCTAATGTCTGGTGCACTTGATGTATCTGCCATTGACCTTTAAGCCGCTAAATTATTGTTTGTAAGGATAGGAGGGTTAGAAGTGAATAGGTTTGATAATGAAAATAAGATAATATCTCAATTTCAGGAAGTTAACGACAATGAGGTTATGTTTGCAACTCAGTCTGAGACGATTGAAGCCGTTTATTCCTCAATTCATACAGAAGCCTTATGGAAAAACTGGATAAATAGTTCCGGTAAATCTGACCCGCCACCTGATTACTATTTGCCAAAAGACGAGCTGATGATGGATGTTATGCGAGTTGACGACCATGCTTTTGTAGATAAAAAGGGAAAAATTCAAAATCCGACAAACGCCGGAGAAAGCAAGCTTTATAAAGAACTTAAAGAAAGCGGCATACAAGAAATCTACCCTAATGCAGAATTTATAGTTAATGCCAAAACACTTTTGCCGTCAGAGCAAGACCATAACTATTTGTTCTACAAGTCAAACTTTGAACGAATAGTTTCCGAACATATAAAAAAGCTTCCGCTTTACCAAAGCAACCACGTCGGTTACAAAACCGTTTTATTCGTTATGGATGAGTCCTCTGCGTATCTTCAATGTGAAAGCAATAAGCCGAATATGGATGAAGTACACGAAGGCGAAATGATAGCAGGAAAGCCGCATTTGTTCTTTTGGGATGAAAACTTTGTAAATGTCTTTTTACATAGCGGTATTGATTATTTGATTTGGTATGCACCATATAAACTGCTCAGAACTTCACAAGGAATTTTTGAACTTCCTAAGGTTGTGATGTTTGACTGTAAAACCGAAAACTACGATAATTTAATCAAGTATAACGAAGAAAGAATATGCAGCTCCGAGCTGTAAAATAAGGAGAAATGAAAATGCCGGGATTATATACCGAAGCTGATTATGAAAATTCAGTAATCGAGCTTTTCAGAAATGATTTGGGATACGAGTACGCATACGGACCCGATATAGAAAGGGACTTTTACAGTCCGTTATATGAGGAAGTTCTGCTTGACTCTCTGTACCGTTTGAACAGAGGGTTACCTGATGATGCCATTCAGGACGCATTATTCAAACTAAAGAATTTTGAAAACGGAGAACTGGTGCAGAAAAACGCCGTGTTTATGGACTATCTGCAAAACGGTATCCCGGTTAGATATTTTGTTGACGGTGAGGAGCGTTCCTCTATCGTCTATCTTGTTGACTATAAAAATCCCGACAACAACTCCTTTATTGTTGCTAATCAATGGACTTTTATTGAGAACAGCAATAAACGCCCTGATGTAATTCTCTTTTTGAACGGCTTGCCGGTTGTATTGGTTGAGTTGAAATCTCCGTCCCGTGAAGAAACGGATGCTTCCGAAGCGTACAGGCAGCTCCGTAACTATATGAAAGAAATCCCATCTATGTTCATTTATAACGCAATTTGTGTAATGAGCGACCAGCTGACCTCCAAAGCGGGTACGATCACCTCCGGTGAAGACCGCTTTATGGAGTGGAAAACAAAAGATGGCGACTATGAAAACACGCAGTATGCACAGTTTGATACTTTCTTTGAGGGTATGTTCCAAAAGGCACGACTGCTTGATATAATCAAAAACTTTATTTGCTTTTCTAACGAGGGTATCAACTCATTTAAGATACTTGCAGGGTATCATCAATACTTTGCGGTCAGAAAAGCGATTGAATCCACAAAGCACGCTACCGTTACCGACGGTAAGGGCGGTGTGTTTTGGCACACCCAAGGCAGCGGAAAGTCGCTGTCTATGGTGTTCTATGCTCATTTGTTGCAAGAAGCGTTGGACAGCCCGACGATTGTTGTTATTACAGACAGAAACGACCTTGACGACCAGCTTTACGGTCAGTTTGCAAAGTGCAAAGACTTTTTAAGGCAAGAGCCAATGCACGCCGAAAGCAGAGAAAATTTGAAATCTCTCCTTGCCGGCAGACAGGCAAATGGCATTATTTTTACCACTATGCAAAAGTTTGAGGAGTCTCACGAAGCGTTATCCGAACGCCACAATATCGTTGTTATGGCAGACGAAGCACACCGTGGACAATATGGACTGACTGAAACCGTGGACGCTAAAACCGGTAAGGTTAAAATTGGTACGGCTCGTGTTATCCGCAACACCTTGCCTAACGCTACATATATCGGCTTTACAGGCACGCCTATTTCTTCAAAAGACCGTAGCACCCGTGAGGTATTTGGTGACTATATCGATATTTACGATATGACGCAGGCGGTCGAGGACGGAGCGACACGCCCTGTCTATTACGAAAGCCGTGTAATTAAGCTCAATCTCGATGAAGCAACGCTACGGATGATTGATACCGAGTATGATATTATGTCAGCCAATGCCGATGAAGAAGTTATCGAAAAGAGCAAGCGTGAACTCGGTCAGATGGAAGCACTCCTCGGCAATGATAATACAATCAACTCACTTGTAAGCGATATACTCGACCACTACGAGAACAACAGAGAAAACCTGCTGACAGGCAAGGCAATGATTGTTGCCTACTCTCGCCCTATCGCTATGAAAATTTACAAGCGTATTTTAGAATTGCGCCCTGCTTGGACGGAAAAGGTTGCGGTTGTGATGACTTCCGGCAACAACGACCCTGAAGAATGGCGTGAGATAATCGGCAATAAGCACCACAAGGACGAGCTTGCAAAGAAATTCAAAGACAACAACAGCCCACTTAAAATCGCAATCGTTGTAGATATGTGGCTCACAGGCTTTGATGTGCCGTCCCTTGCCACTATGTATGTTTACAAGCCTATGTCGGGACACAATCTTATGCAGGCTATTGCCCGTGTAAACCGTGTATTCCGTGACAAAGAGGGCGGTCTTGTTGTTGACTATGTGGGCATTGCAACGGCACTCAAAAAAGCAATGAACGATTATACCGCCCGTGATAAAAAGAATTACGGCGACACCGATGTTGCAAAGGTTGCATTCCCGAAATTCCAAGAGAAGCTGTCCGTCTGCCGTGATAAGTTCCACGGATTTGATTATTCCAAGTTCCAAACCGGTACAGACCTTGAAAGGTCTAAGACTATCAGCGGCGCTGTCAACTTCATTATGGGCAGAGAAAAAATCGACGATAAGGACTCGTTCGTAAAAGAAGCGCTTATGCTTCATCAGGCGTTATCTCTCTGCTCCTCTTTGGTTGATGAGGACGACCGTATTGAAGCGGCGTTCTTTGAGTCTGTGCGTGTACTTGTTTTAAGGCTTGCCAATACAGGTGTCGGCAAAAAAATATCCTTGCCCGAAATGAACGCAAGGATTAACGAACTCTTAAAGCAGAGTATCAAGAGTGAAGGCGTTATCAACCTTTTCTCTGATATTAAAGAGGAATTCTCTCTCTTTGACCCGAAGTTCCTGCAAGAAGTTGCAAATATGAAAGAGAAAAACCTTGCTGTCGAACTCTTGAAAAAGTTAATAGCAGAGCAGGTTTCTGTTTACCGCAGGACGAATGTGGTTAAGTCTGAAAAGTTCAGTGAGATTATGCAGCGTGCGCTCAATGCGTATTTGAACGGTATGCTGACCAATGAAGAAGTCATTGAAGAAATGCTGAAACTGGCAAAGCAGATTGCGGCAGCACAAAAAGAGGGAGACCAACTCGGACTTACAGCCGATGAGCTTGCATTCTACGATGCCCTCACAAAGCCGCAGGCAATCAAGGACTTCTACGAAAACGACGAACTCATTGCCATTACAAAAGAGCTTGCCGATACGCTACGCAGAAACAAGACGATTGACTGGCAAAAGCGTGAGTCTGCAAGAGCAAAAATGCGTATGCTCATTAAGAAACTTTTGAAAAAGCATAAGTATCCGCCGGAGGGTATGGACGATGCAGTCCAAACCGTTATGACTCAGTGCGAACTTTGGACAGATAATATGATGGAAGCGTAGGTTGACGGAGAATGAATATGGACAAGAGATTTCAATGGACAGAATTTTATATGGAGTTGGCTTCTGCCCTACTTCATTACAAAAACAATAGAAGTGACTTGATTGCTAAACTCAAAACTATCTTTGCTGATGCCGGAATGAATTTTCCGTTTAAGGAAAGAGGAAAAGAAGTATATGAGGACATCTGCCCGTTTACCGTTTTCGGCTCGTTTAATAAGGGCATAACAAATGCAAATCGTATTGCTTTGTTGGAACAATTCGCAAAGCAATTTTCGATTAAGGCTGCTGTGCCAACAGAGTTTGACGGTATTCCGGTAGTAATGAATTTAAGTGCGTGGTTCTTTGCGTATAAAGAAAATCGTGGAGAACACGACATAGATAACCTTTGGGATTTGCTTGAAAAAGCAATAGCATATTCCGATGAAGCCTCCACAGATAATAAAAATGCTTTCATTGTTGCCTATGACACAGTTACAAAGCAGAAAATGATTAAGTGGAATATTACGATGGGACTTTATTGGGCAAGACCATATACATTCATCAATTTGGACTCTACCAACAGAGCCTTTATTACGGATGTGGACAATATGCCCCATTATTTCACAACCATATTCTCTGATATAAATAAAGGATTACCCGACGGAAGAAACTATTTGTTTATGTGCGAGCAGGCAAAGAACGCTCTTAATCAGAAAGAATATGAGTATCACAGTTTCCCCGAACTGTCTTATTATGCTTGGAAAAGCAACCAATCGGGCAAAACAGAAGAAACTACGACAACCACAGTTGATTCAAATATAAAAGAAACGAATTATTGGATTTACTCTCCCGGTGACAACGCTTCAATGTGGGACGAGTTCTATAAATTCGGCATAATGGGTATCGGTTGGGACGATGTTACAGACCTTAAAGGATTTTCTTCAAAAGAGGAAATCAAAGAGTATATGAAAAAGGTTTACGACCCAAGTTACTCCTACAAAAACAACGCTCATTGCCTTTGGCAGTTTGCAAATGAAATTAAAGTCGGCGATGTGATTTTCGTCAAAAAAGGAATGCATAAAATTATCGGAAAAGGCATTGTAACTTCCGATTATATCTATGATACCTCAAGAAGCACATACAAGCACATTAGAAAAGTTGACTGGCAAAACAAAGGCGAATGGGAACATCCCGGTCAGGCAGTTATGAAAACGCTCACCAACATATCGGCTTATCCCGATTATGTTCAAAAGCTGCTTGCTCTGTTTGCGGAAGATATTTCTGAGGAAGTATCGGAACAAAAGGAAATCAAGTATCCGTTGTATTCAAAAGATGATTTCCTGAATGAAGTCTATATGGATGAGGATACATATAACACGCTTACGGAATTGCTTGAAGCAAAATACAATGTTATTCTGCAAGGCGCACCCGGCGTAGGTAAGACTTTTGCAGCAAAGAGGCTTGCTTACTCTATTATGGGACAGAAAGACACCAGCCGTGTAGCAATGGTACAGTTTCATCAAAGCTACTCTTACGAAGATTTCATTCAAGGATACAGACCGTCAAAAGACGGCTTTGAACTTGAAAACGGGACATTCTATAAGTTTTGCAAAGAAGCGGAAGAAGATAATGAACGCCCCTATTTCTTTATTATTGATGAAATCAACCGTGGTAATTTGAGCAAAATTCTCGGTGAACTTATGATGTTAATCGAGAAAGATAAGCGTGGAGAAAAAATCAAACTGCTTTATTCCAATGAATGGTTTACTGTACCTCAGAATGTCAGAATTATAGGTATGATGAACACCGCTGACAGAAGCCTTGCATTAATGGATTATGCGTTGAGAAGAAGATTTGCTTTCTTTGATTTCGCACCGGCGTTTTCTTCGGAAGGCTTCAAGAACTACTTGGCGGAAAAGAATTCTCCAAAATTAGAAAGCCTAATAACTGCTGTCGAGTCACTGAATAACACTATTTCTGCTGATGAGTCATTGGGAGATGGTTTCAGAATCGGTCACAGCTATTTCTGTACCGATGGAGAAATTACTGATGAATGGCTCAAATCCGTTGTGGAATATGAAGTAATACCGCTTATCAAAGAATATTGGTTTGACGAGCCGACAAAAGTTAGAGATTGGTCTGCTACTTTAAGGAGTGCAATTAAATGATTCGCATACAGAACATATACTATATGCTTTCCTATGCGTTTCAGGTTCTCAACGAAGATGGCTATAAGCAGGTTGCTACCGAAGAATTTGAAAATGCAGCCGAACTATGTGCTGCCATATTGATAAAAGGTGTTTCTTCTCAGCTAAAACGAGGATTGGGCAAAGAGTATATTGTTCAAACGGAGGAATTATCTTCATTAAGGGGTAAAATTGATATTTCCGCTTCGGTAAAAGAGCAAACTATGCTGAGAAAACGCCTTGTCTGCAACTATGATGAGTTTTCGGTCAATTCATATATGAATAGAATTATCCGAACAACAATGGACACGCTCGTAAGAAGCAATATCAGCAAGGATAGAAAAAAGCAACTTCGTAAACTCCTCATTTATTTTGCAGAAGTCGAACCTTTGAATCGTGAGAGCATAAATTGGAGGCTTCAATTTAATAAGAATAATCAAACCTATCAGATGTTGATTTCGATTTGTTATCTGATACTCAAAGGATTGCTTCAAACAACTTCTGACGGAAGCACAAAGTTAATGGACTTCCTTGATGAGCAGCGTATGTGCAGGCTTTATGAGAAGTTCATTCTTGAATACTACCGTAAGGAACACCCTGAAATTCGGGCGACAGCGTCTCAAATTCCTTGGGATACCGACGATGATTACAGAGAAATGCTCCCTGTTATGCAAAGCGATATTATGCTTAAAAGCGGAGATAAAACTTTGGTAATTGATGCAAAATACTATGCTCATACCACGCAAAGTCAATACAATACAAATACGCTGCATTCTGGAAATTTGTATCAGATATTTACTTATGTGAAAAATCTTGATACAAGCAACTCCGGTAATGTTGCTGGAATGTTATTATATGCCAAAACAGATGAGATTGTGTTGCCAAATAATGATTATAAAATGGGTGGAAATCAAATATCGGTTAAAACACTGAATTTGGACTGTGAATTTGCAGAAATAAAGAGGCAGTTAGATGATATAGCACAAAGATATTTTGGCTGTTCCTAATTATGGGCAGGATATTCGCAAAATTTACAAGGTCTGTTATGAAACTAAAATAACAGACCGAAAAGAGGTATGAATATGGGCGAGATTGTAAAAATGGATAATGGAAAAGACAATGAGATAATGGCAATGATGAATGATGCATCGTTGTGTCCGATGTTAGAAGAAACAAAAGTTGGTGTTTCCAATTATACAAAATTACCAGTAACAAGATTGGCAGCTATGGGAACAGCGTTTCAACCATTAACAACTGCTGTGCAAACCGCAATGACCGGAGCTGGTGGAAGTGGATTGTACTATGTAAATACAGCCGGAAAAACAATGTTTCAGATGAAGGAAACGGGCAATTTTATCGGTTCTCTGAAGACATCAGCAGGTTTGGTTGGCGGAGGACAGGCTCAGATGATGCCGCTTGCTTTTGACCCAACAATGTTATTTATGGCGGCTGCACTTGCGAATATTGATAAAAAGCTGGATTCTATAAAAGAAATGCAGCAGGAAATGATGGATTTTCTTGTTCAGAAGGAAAAGGCTGAATTAAAAGGAAATCTTACATTTCTGTATGACGTGTTTAATAATTACAAGTATAACTGGAATAATGAGATGTATAAGAATAGCAATCATACAATGGTGCTTGCTATAAAAAAAGAAGCAGAAGCAAAGATAGTATTTTACCGTGAACAGATAATTGGCAAAGTAAATAAGAAATCTTTGATTCATAGTGACCAGACGGTAAACAAGCAGTTGCAGGCGGTACAAGACCAATTTAAAGATTACCAGCTTGCATTATATACACTTGCATTCTCCTCATTCCTAGATGTAATGCTTGTGGGAAATTATGACAAAGAGTATTTGACCAGTATTTCAGAAAAATTGGATGATTATTCGATGAAATACAGAGAACTTTATACGCAATGCTATGAAGAAATATCTGGATATTCTGCTACTTCTATACAATCCTCTTTGCTGAAAGGATTATCAAAGACAACGAAAGCAGTCGGCAAGATTGTAGAGCGGATACCAGTTGTTGGAGATACGCAGGCTGATGAAACGCTCATTGCAGCAGGGGAAAAGCTTGGCGACATGGGAACAGAAAAAATCCGCAAACAGATGCGGCAGTTGATTGAACGACAGAGTAACTTTGTCCGTCCGTTTATTGATAATATTGATACTGTAAATCGACTGAATAATAATCCAGTGCAGTTATTAGTAGACAAGGACAATCTTTATATTGCAACGATGGCATAATTTACTCAAAGAAATTTTAGAAGGGAGCATAGAATGATGGCAAAGCAAAAGACCTATATCGCAATCGACCTAAAATCATTCTACGCTTCTGTGGAATGTAAAGAACGAAATCGTGACCCTTTGACAACAAATCTTGTGGTTGCGGATAAAAGCAGGACAGAGAAAACTATCTGCCTTGCGGTAACTCCGTCATTAAAAAGTTACGGAATACCCGGCAGACCACGATTGTTTGAAGTTGTCCAAAAGGTCAGGGAAGCAAACAATAAACGCAGATGGAAAGCACCAAACAGAACATTTAACGGTTCTTCCGATGACATGGCAGAGTTGGACGCAAATCCTGCATTGGAGATAGATTATATCGTTGCTCCGCCCCGTATGGCATATTATATGGAGTATAGCACAAAGATTTATAATGTTTATCTAAAATATGTTGCACCAGAGGATATATTTCCTTATTCAATCGACGAAGTGTTTATGGACGTGACTGATTATCTGCAAACCTATCGTATGACTGCAAGAGAACTTGCTATGACGATGATACAGGATGTCTTGAAAACAACCGGTATAACTGCAACCGCAGGAATCGGTACGAATATGTATCTTTGCAAGATTGCGATGGATATTGTGGCAAAGCATATTGAACCGGATAAGAACGGTGTGCGTATTGCTGAACTTGATGAAATGTCATACCGTAAGAAGCTATGGAGTCATCGCCCGATAACCGATTTCTGGAGAGTCGGAAAAGGCTATGCAAAGAAGTTAGAGGAACACGGACTTTATACAATGGGCGATATTGCAAGATGTTCTATCGGAAAACCTAATGAGCTGTATAACGAGGAATTGCTGTACAAGCTGTTTGGTATCAATGCAGAACTGCTCATAGACCACGCTTGGGGCTATGAGCCTTGCACTATGGAGCAAGTCAAAGCATATAAGCCAGAAACAAACAGCGTATCTTCCGGTCAGGTATTGCATTGCCCTTATGATTATGACAAGGCAAAGTTGATTGTAAAAGAAATGACCGACCAAATGGTGCTTGATTTGGTGGATAAAGGACTTGTAACTGACCAACTTGTGTTGACAATCGGCTATGATATTGAAAATTTAAGTAATCCGAACCTAAAAAATCAATACAAAGGCGAGATTACGATTGACCGATATGGACGCAAAGTTCCAAAACACGCACACGGAACAGCAAACCTTAAGAAAAAGACGTTCTCTACTCGATTGATTACCAATGCTGTGATGGATTTGTACGACAGGATAGTTGACGAGCATTTGCTTGTACGCAGAATAACAATTACAGCGAATAAACTTGTTGATGAAAAATCCGTCAAACAGGAAAATGAATATCAGCAACTCGACCTCTTTACCGATTACGAGGCACAGAGGAAGAAGCAGGCGGAGGAAGAAGAAAAATTAGAACGAGAAAGGCGTATGCAAGAAGCAATGCTGAGTATCAAAAAGAAGTTTGGCAAGAATGCTGTGTTAAAAGGAATGAACCTTGAAGAAGGCGCAACCGCCAAAGACCGAAACGAGCAAATCGGCGGTCATAAGGCTTAGAGAAATCAAAATTTACGGAAATAGAGAAATGTATTTGAAATTTGTTAGACCTACAAGTGCATATGCTGAGTAAGTCATGCAATACAAGGAAGATATGCTTGCCAAGTGTTTGATGATGTTAGACTGAGCGAGAGTGGCATCATTCAACGATATTGGATAGAACTATAAATAAGAATTTGTGGAGGATAATATGAAAGTAGATGTCATTAAGAAATATTTTCAGTCTTGGTTAGATAACGATGTTGAGATTGTAAAACAGACTTTTTCTGAAAATGCTTTGTATAGTGAATGCTATGGACCTGAATATCATGGCTTATCACAAATTGTAACATGGTTCGAAAATTGGAATAATAAGGGACAAGTATTGGAATGGACAATCAAACGAATATTCGAGCAAAACCAAACGTTAATTGTTGAATGGTACTTCAGATGTAATTATGATGGTAAGATAGATGGCTTTGATGGTGTTACAATAGCAGATTTTGATAAGGATATGAAAATATTAAAATTATGTGAATTTCAGTCGAAGGCAGAACACTACTATCCATATGAATCATGATCTAAATTCCAGTTTGTAGAATTAAGAAAATCGGAAGTTTTAAAGGAGAAATACTATGGGATTATTTGGTAAAAGCAAAAAAGAACGAGAAAAAGAATACATGAACAAA